>ERZ1034691.121-NODE-121-length-60005-cov-61.973795_pt1 | contig 60005 bp, 43 predicted proteins | sample MGYA00520638_ERZ1034691 | MGnify/ENA primary metagenome ERZ1034691 (study PRJEB33766, sample SAMN09781763) | gut metagenome | biome: gut microbiome | host: Homo sapiens | place: Madagascar | study: EMG produced TPA metagenomics assembly of the PRJNA485056 data... | reverse complement strand
ACACCCCATTTCCTAAACAGTATACCATACTGTCTAACAAATGGGGTGCAGTTCATATTTTGTGCGGCGCTCTCTTTATATTGACAGATCAGTAGTGCAGATCCTCTGCGGTCAGGCCTTCCAGCACAGGCAGCATGGCAGCGGCCTCGGCCTTGGCGGCAGGCAGATCCATATCGCGGTAGTTGCCGCACTCCACCTCGCTGGCACCGGGCACAGTGCCCTCAAAATCGGCCATAAAGCGGTAGGCGTCCACCGTCAGCTGCAGCGCCTGTGCCGGGGTCAGCCCCCGGGTGAGCAGGTAAAAGCCGGTGCGGCAGCCCATGGGGCCAACATAGATCACCCCATCCTTCACGGCGCTGTTGCGCGCGTAGGTGGCAAACAGATGCTCCAGCGTGTGGGCGGCAGCAGTGGTCAGGTAATCGCCTTGATTAGGCTTTTTCATACGGATGTCCCAAGTGAGCACATCGCCGTCCTGACGGCTCAGATACATCCCGCGCTCCAGCCGGGTGTGATCCACGCAAAAACTTGCGATACGTTCCATACTACAGCTCTCCTTTATCAGCCCTGCAGGCGCTGCACACTGCCGTGTGCGCAGTCCACAGCCACCATCAGACCATCGCGGATGTGGCTGGTAGCACCGGCGGCGCCCACAACGGTGGGCTTCAGCAGTGCCTTGCCGGCAATAGCGGCGTGGCTGTTCAGGCCGGGCTCCTCTACCACCAGAGCGGCAGCGTCGCGCACAAAGCTCAGCATCTCGTTGCTGGTGGAGGGCACTACAAGCACCATGCCGGGCTTGAACTTGGCGCGCACCTCGTCCATGGTGCGGCAGACGCAGGCCTTGCCGCTGGCAACATCATTGTTCTCGGGGCCGACGCCCACGCCGGTAGCCAGACAGTTGCCCACCATGTGGATCTTGATCATGTTGGTGGTGCCGGAAACGCCCACGGGCACGCCTGCGGTCACAACAGCCAGCTCGCCGTTGTGCAGGTAGCCGTTCTCCTTGGCCAGAGCGGTGGACATTTCGATCAGCTCATCGGTGCTGTGTGCCAGAGACATCATCAGCGGGGTGATGCCCCAGCTCAGGGACAGCTGACGCTGCACCTGCTCGCGCATGACGCAGGCAATGATGGGCTGCTGCGGGCGGTACTTGCTCAGCAGGCGGGCAGTGGTGCCGGACTCAGACACGGTAACGATGGCGGCGGCGTTCACATCCCGTGCGGTCAGGCAGGCAGCATGGGCGGTAGCGTCGGATACGCTGATCTTGCCGGGGTTGAAATCCATCGTGCGGCCGCGCAGATGGAAGCCCTCCTGCTCGGTGCGCTCGGCGATGGCAGACATGGTCTTGAGCGCCTCCACAGGGTAGGCACCGGCAGCGGTCTCACCGGACAGCATAATGGCAGAGGTGCCATCGTAGATGGCGTTTGCCACGTCCGAGATCTCGGCGCGGGTGGGGCGGGGGTTCACTATCATGCTGTCCAGCATCTGGGTAGCGGTGACGATGGGCTTGCCGAAGGAGAAGGAGCGGTCGATGATGGTCTTCTGGATGCCGGGCAGTTCGGTGAAGTCAATCTCCACGCCCAGATCACCACGGGCCACCATCACGGCATCGGCAGCAGCCAGAATGCTGTCGATGTTGTTCACGCCCTCGCGGTTCTCGATCTTGGCAATGATGCGGATGTTGGAATCGTACTGGTTCAGCAGGTTGCGGATATCGTACACGTCCTGTGCGGTGCGCACAAAGGAGGCGGCGATGAAATCATAGCCCTGCTGGATGCCGAAGATGATATCGTCCTTATCGCGCTGGCTCATATACGGCATGGACAGGTGCACGCCGGGCACGTTGACGCCCTTCTTGTTCTTGATCTTGCCGCTGTTCAGCACGGTGCAGACGATGTCGGTGTCGTTCACGGTCTGGATCTGCAGCTTGATCAGGCCGTCGTCCAGCATGATGGTGCCGTTCGGCTCCACGTCCATGGGCAGATCCTTGTAGGTGATGGAGCAGATCTCGTTGGTGCCCTCCACATCGCGGGTGGTCAGGGTAAAGGTCTGGCCTGCAACCAGATTCTCAACGCCATTCTTGAAGTCCTTCAGGCGGATCTCGGGACCCTTGGTGTCCAGCAGTGCAGCCACGGGCTTGCCCAGCTCCTCGCGCAGAGCCTTCAGCTTTTCAAGGCGACCCAGATGCTCCTCGTGGGAACCGTGGGAAAAATTGAAGCGGGCTACGTTCATGCCGTTGGCGATCAGCTCGCGCAGCACGCCTTCCTTATCGGTGGAAGGGCCAAGGGTGCAAATAATTTTCGTCTTTCTCATGCAATATACCTCCGTCAACTCTCTCTTACCTATATCCGGCACAGCATCCCTGCAGGCTGCTGTGTATGACCAATGGGAGTAAAAGCTCCCGGTACAGCGGGTCGGTTTATGTGGCAGAGCGGGAAAACCCAAAACTCTACCACCTATTATTATAATCATTCCGGCGCAAGAGAGCAAGAGGAATTTTTGCTTGAATACAAGTTTTTGCATCTGCTGATGCCCAAAGGAAAGATTGCGAAACTTTTAACGATATGCCGCAGCTTTCTGCGTGCTGTCTGACAGGGGAAAACTGCTGCAAAACGCAAAAACTGATAAGACCGCACAAGGCTGCTTCCTCTTGCATCCGAGAGGCTTTTTGCTTATAATAAGAATAATAAAGTAGTACTGTTCCGGGGCGCGCCCCGGAGAAATGGAGTGACCATTATGGAAAAACGCGTTTTTCTGATCGTTCTGGACAGCTTTGGCATTGGCGCAGAGCCGGACGCCGCTGCCTTTGGCGATGCAGGCACCAACACCCTGGGTGCCATTGCGAACCACCCCAATTTCAATTGCCCCAATCTGCGCAAGCTGGGCTTGTTCAACATTGACGGCGTGACCGCAGGGGAGAAAACGGATGCCCCGGCGGCTGCCTTTGCCCGCCTGCAGGAGCAGAGCATGGGCAAGGATACCACTATCGGCCACTGGGAGATCGCCGGTGTGGTCAGCCCGGAGCCGCTGCCCACCTTCCCCGAGGGCTTCCCGGAGGAACTGATCCGGGAATATGAGCAAAAGACCGGCCACAAGGTGCTGTGCAACAAGCCCTATTCCGGCACGCAGGTGCTGAAGGACTACGGCGAGCAGGCCATGCGGGAAAACGCCCTCATCGTCTATACCAGCGCCGACAGCGTTTTTCAGGTGGCCGCCAACGAGGAGCTTGTGCCGGTGCAGGAGCTGTACCGCTACTGCGAGATTGCCCGGGAAATGCTCAAGGGCAAGTACGGCGTGGGCCGTGTGATCGCCCGCCCCTTCCTGGGCAACAGCGCGGATACCTTCTACCGCACCACCAACCGCCACGACCTGAGCCTGAAACCGCCCCGCGCCACCATGCTGGATCTGCTGAAGGATGCCGGTAAGGACGTGATCGCCGTGGGCAAGATCTACGATATCTTTGACGGCGAGGGTGTGACCGAAAAGATCAAGACCACCGGCAACACCAATGGCATCGCCTTTACCAAGGCCTTGCAGACCCGGGATTTTGAAGGCCTTGCCTTCGTGAATCTGGTAGACTTTGATATGCTCTACGGCCACCGCCGCGATGTGGCAGGCTACGCTGCCGCCGCTACGGAGTTCGACCGTTTTCTGGCCGATTTCCTCCCCGGTATGCGGGAGGGTGACCTGCTCATGATCACCGCCGACCACGGCTGCGACCCCTCCTACACCAAGACCACCGACCATACCCGCGAGTATGTGCCGTATCTGGTCTGCGGCAAGGGTGTGAAGGCGGGGACGGATCTGGGCACCAAGCTGTGCTTCGGCACCATCGCCCAGACCATCTGCGAATATCTGGAAGTGGACGCCTCCACGCTGGACGGCAAGAGCGTATGGCAGGAGATCCGGGCATAAAACGCCCCAAAAGCAATAAGAACAGGAGCGTGAAACGATGCGTATTTATGATCTGATCGCAAAAAAGCGGGATGGCGGCACCCACACCCGGGAGGAACTGGAGGCCATCGTCAACGGCTTTGTCAGCGGGGAAGTGGCTGACTACCAGATGGCTGCATGGATGATGGCGGTGTATCTGCGCGGCATGACCAACGAGGAGACCGCCGAGCTGACCGATGTAATGGCGCACAGCGGCGTGATGGTAGACCTTTCGCCCATTCCGGGCATTAAGGTGGACAAGCACTCCACCGGCGGCGTGGGCGATAAGACCACGCTGGTCATTGCGCCCATCGTGGCGGCCTGCGGGGTGAAGATCGCTAAAATGAGCGGCCGGGGTCTCGGCCACACCGGCGGTACCATCGACAAGATGGAAAGCGTGCCCGGCACAAAGACCGCTCTCTCGCAGGAGGAGTTTTTTGCACAGGTGAACCGGATCGGTCTGTCGGTCATCGGCCAGAGTGAGGGTATCGCTGTGGCGGATAAAAAGATGTACGCCCTGCGGGACGTTACCGCCACCGTCAGCTGCATCCCACTGATTGCGTCCAGCATCATGTCCAAAAAACTGGCCTCCGGCTCGGACGCCATCCTGCTGGACGTCACCACCGGCACCGGTGCTTTTATGAAAACTGTCGACCAGAGCATTGAGCTGGCGCAGCTGATGGTCGCCATCGGCACCCACCATGGCCGCCGGGTAGCCGCCATGATCACCGATATGGACACCCCGCTGGGGCACAACATCGGCAACAGTCTGGAAGTGATGGAGAGCATGGACGTGCTCAAAGGCCACGGCCCGGCAGACCTGACCGAGGTGTGCCTGCAATTGGCGGCCAACATGCTGGTACTGGCAGGCAAGGGCGATGCCGCCCACTGCCGCGCTATGGCCGAGGCTGTCATTGCGGACGGCTCTGCCTTTGAAAAGTGCAAGGAAATGTTTGCCGCCCAGGGCGGCGACATCCGGGTGCTGGACGATTACAGCCTGTTTGCACAGCCCGCCGCCAGCTACGAGCTGCTGGCCGAGCAGGACGGCTACATCACGGCCAACGATGCGGAAAAGATCGGTTCTGCCAGTGTGCTGCTGGGCGCAGGCCGCCAGAAAAAGGGCGACCCGCTGGACTTTGCCGCCGGTATCACCCTGCACAAAAAGCGCGGTGACTACGTCCATAAGGGCGAGAGCCTTGCCACCTTCTACGGCGCAGCGGACAAGTTTGAAGCCGCCGCTGCCGAGTACCGCAGCGGCCTTGTGTACGGCGCTGAAAAGCCGGAGGAAGCCCCGCTGGTGTACGCCCTTGTCACCAAGGACGGCGTAGAGCGGTACTGAGACCGGACAGCAGGAGGGAATCCTGTTTTTCGTGAAAATGCAATGCCGGGCAGCCCGCAGGCGGCCCGGCATTGCTCTTATAACAATAATTTTTCCGCTGAGGATGCCCAAAGCGTATGCGGTGGGCATTCTAAAACATTTTGCTCCAAGGGGCTGCTGCACAAAAGCTGTGCGGCAGCTCCTTTTTGCGTTTTCACGCTGCAAATTGACCTTTTGCACAAAGGAACTGTCGCTTTTTAAGCAATTTGCTGTATTTGCGGGACAAACAGTAGAACTTTGCATCGGGATATGGTATACTATACTGTACTTGTATGCCCCGGGAAAAGGGGCTGCCAAAGGAGAAAGGACTTGTTATGAAGATCATTCTGGTGGGCGGCGGCAAGGTCGGTACGGCTCTGGCGCGCCAGCTCAGCGAGGAAGGCCACAACGTGACTGTGGTGGACACCAACAAAGCGCGTGTGGAGCACCTGACCGAAAGCTATGACGTGCTGGGCATTGTAGGCAACGGCTCGTCCATCACCACCCTGTCTGAGGCGGGCATTGAGGATGCGGACGTGTTCATTGCGGTCACCGGCTCGGACGAACTGAACCTGCTTTGCTGCATGTTCGCCAAAAAGGCAGGTCACTGCCACGGCATTGCCCGCGTGCGCAACCCATCTTACAGCCACGAGCTGGACTTTATCAAAAAGCAGATCGGCATTTCCGCCATTATCAACCCGGAAATGGCAGCGGCAAAGGAGATCTCTCATCTGCTGCGGTTCCCCGGTGCCAGCAAGATCGATACCTTTGCGGACGGCCGTGTGCGGCTGATCAAGTTTGCGCTGCCCGATGCACTGGACGGCGTGGCCATCCGCGAGATTCCCACCCGGCTCAAGAGCGATATTCTGGTGTGCGCGGTGGAGCGTGACGGCGGGGTCATCATCCCCAATGGTAACTTTGTGCTGCAAAAGGGCGATCAGGTCACCTTCCTTGCTACGCAGGAAAAAGCTCACGCCTTCTTCCAGCAGCTGCATCTGCCGGTGCAGCCGGTACGCAACGCCCTCATTGTGGGCGGCGGTGCCATTGCCTACTACCTCAGTCAGGAACTGCTGGAAAACCATGTGCGGGTGCGTATCGTGGAGCGGGACGCTGCCCGCTGTGTAGAACTGGCCGAGCAGCTGCCCGGCGCACAGATCCTGAACGAGGACGGCTCCAACCGCGAGTTTTTGCTTTCCGAGGGTCTGGAATCCACCGAGGCCTTTGTGGCACTGACCAACATCGACGAGGAAAACGTGCTGCTGACCCTGTTTGCCAAAAAGCACTCCAACGGCAAGCTGGTGACCAAGGTCAACCGTCTGGAATTTGATGATATTCTGGCCGGGCTGGATCTGGGCAGCGTGGTCTATCCCAAGTACATGACCTGTGACTACATCGTGCAGTACGTCCGCGCCCTGCAAAACGAGGCGGGCAACAACATCAAGACCCTGTACCGCATACTGGACGACCGCGTGGAGGCGTTGGAATTTACGGTGCACGAGGAGAGTGCCGCTACCGGTGTGCCCCTGAGCCAGCTGCACCTGAAAAAGAACCTGCTGCTGTGCTGCATTACCCGCGGCAGCAAGATTTTGATCCCCCGCGGCGGCGACCAGATCCAGGTGGGCGACAACGTCATCGTGGTCACGCTGGAGCACGGTCTGCACGACCTGCGCGACATTGTGGAGCACTGACGGAGGCGGACTATGAATTATGCGATCGTTTTCCGTCTGCTGGGCTATGTGCTGATGATCGAGGGCGCACTGCTGCTGCTGCCTGCCGCCGCCAGCTTAGTGTATGGTGAGTGGATGGTGCTGGGCGTGTTTCTGCTCACAGCTGCCGTCAGCGCCGGCATCGGCTACGCCCTGCACACCATCAAGCCCCGCAGTAAGGTGTTCTACATGCGCGAGGGCTTTGCGGCTACCTCGCTGTGCTGGGTGTTCATCTCGGTGATGGGCGCGGTACCCTTTGTGCTCACCGGCTGCATCCCGAACCCTGTGGATGCCCTGTTTGAGACAGTCTCCGGCTTTACCACCACCGGTGCCAGCATCCTGCCCGCCGTGGAGGGGCTGCCCAACGGTATTCTGTTCTGGCGCAGTTTTACCCACTGGATCGGCGGCATGGGTGTTCTGGTGTTTCTGCTCTCGCTGCTGCCGCTGACCGGCGGCTCCCACGTCAACCTGATGAAGGCGGAAAGCCCCGGCCCGCAGGTGGACAAGCTTGTGCCCAAGGTGCAGTCCACCGCTAAGATCCTGTACGGCATCTACTTTGCCCTTACCATGCTGGAGCTGGTGTTCCTGCTGATTGGCCGAATGCCCCTGTTCGAAGCCCTGCTCACCGCCTTTGGTACGGCGGGCACCGGCGGCTTCGGCTTCCGCAACGACAGCTTTGCCAGCTTTTCACCCTACATCCAGTGGGTCGTGACCATCTTCATGATCCTGTTCGGCGTCAACTTCAATGCCTACTTCCTGCTGCTCATGCGCAAGTTCCGCCGCGCTGCTGCCAGCGAGGAGGTGCGGGGCTACTTTGTGGTCATTGCCGTGGCAGTGGGTATCATCACTGCCAATATTTATAGTATGTACAGCAGCTTTGGCGAGGCGCTGCGGCAGGCCGCTTTTCAGGTGGGCTCCATCATCACCACCACCGGCTTTTCCAGCTGCGATTTTGACCTGTGGCCGACCCTCTCTAAAGAGATTCTGGTCATGCTCATGTTCATTGGCGCCTGCGCCGGCAGTACCGGCGGCGGCATCAAAGTGAGCCGTTTCCTCATTCTGGGTAAGACCCTGGCCAAGGAGCTCAAGACCGCCCTGCACCCGCAGGTGGTAGCGCCCGCCCGCATGGACGGCAAACTACTGAACCACGAGACCATCCGCACCACCAACGTGTTTGTGGCGGCGTATATCTTTATTTTTGCGGCCTCCTTCTTCCTGATCAGCCTGAACGGCTTTGATATGGTGACGAACTTTACCGCCGTGGCTGCTACCCTGAACAACATCGGCCCGGGCTTGGAAATGGCAGGCCCAATGCAGAACTTCGGCTGCTTTGCAGACCCCGCAAAGCTGGTGCTCATCTTCGATATGCTGGCCGGCCGTCTGGAGATCTTCCCCATGCTGGTGCTGTTTATGCCGGATACATGGCGGCGTTTCTAAGCCTTTTTGGGTACGGGACAAGCATAAAAATATTGTTTCGGAACACCGGAGCGTCTATGGACGCTCCGGTGTTCTTTTTTGTGAAAGAAGCTGCAAAGGCAGGTGGCAACGGTTAGAAATGCCTTGCGTTCAGAGCCGCATTGCAGTATGATTATAATATCAATTATCTGACCCTTACCCCTGAGCAGGCAGAACTTTTTTACAAACGAAATCGTTCTGCATGATAAAGAAGAGAGCAAAAACAATAAAACATACAGGAGGAAATTACTATGGGTTTGATCAAAGCAGGTATGGGCGCACTGGGCGGAACTCTTGCAGATCAGTGGAAGGAATTTTTCTATTGCGATGCGCTGGATAAGGATGTGCTGATGGTCAAGGGCCAGAAGCGCACCTCCCGCCGCAGCTCCAACCACGGCGAGGACAACATCATCACCAACGGCAGCGGCATTGCCGTGGCCGATGGTCAGTGTATGCTCATCGTGGAGCAGGGCCGCGTGGTGGAGGTGTGCGCCGAGCCGGGCGAGTATACCTTCAATTCCTCCACCGAGCCCAGCGTGTTCACCGGTAACTTCGGCGATAGTCTGGCTGCTACCTTCCAGACCGTAGCCAAGCGCTTTACCTACGGCGGCGACACCGGCAAGGATCAGCGGGTGTACTACATCAACACCAAGGAGCTGGGCGAGATCCTGTACGGCACCGCCACCCCCATCCCCTTCCGGGTGGTGGTCAGCGAGGAGCGGGGCTACAAGCTCTCGGTGAATATCCGCTGCAACGGCAGCTTTACTTACCGCATCTGCGACCCGCTGCTGTTCTACACCAACGTGTGCAGCAACGTCTCCACCCAGTACGATGCCTCGGAGCTGGCACCCCGGCTGAAGAGTGAGCTGATGAACGCCCTGCAGCCCGCCCTTGCCACCCTTTCTGCCAACAAGGTGCAGTATTACGAGATCCCCGCCCACACGCTGGAGATCTCCGAGGCGCTCAACGAGCAGCTGTCCAATGTCTGGCGCAAAAAGCGCGGCATTGAGGTGTTCTCCTTCAACATCAACTCCCTGTCTATCCCGGAGGAGCAGCAGAAGAAGATCACCGAGTGGGAAGAAAACGCCATGACCACCGATCCCACTACCGCTGCCGCCCGTCTGGTGGGTGGTCAGATTGATGCCATGAAGACCGCCGCCGGCAACACCGCCGGTGCCATGACCGGTTTTATGGGCATGGGCATGGCAGCCGGTGCCAACGGCATGAACGCCCAGAACCTGTTCGCCATGGGTCAGCAGCCCGCAGCACCCCAGCAGCAGCCTTCTGCCGCCGATAGCTGGAAGTGCAGCTGCGGCGCTACCGTTACCGGCAAGTTCTGCCCGGAATGCGGCAGCAAAAAGCCGGAGCCGAAGCCCGCTGACAGCTGGACTTGCAGCTGCGGTGCCACTGTCACCGGCAAATTCTGCCCGGAGTGCGGCAAGCCCCGCCCGGTGGCAGCAGAAGGCTGGACTTGCAGCTGCGGTGCGGTGAACAAGGGCAAGTTCTGCTCCGAGTGCGGCAAACCCAAGCCCGCCGGTACCCCCAAGTATAAGTGCGACAAGTGCGGCTGGGAACCGGCAGACCCTGCACACCCGCCCAAGTTCTGCCCGGAGTGCGGCGACCCCTTTGACGAGAACGACCGCAGCTGAACCCGGCACATAATGACCGATCACACTGTGGGGCAGGGGAAAAGCCCCTGCTCCGCAGATCATAGGAGGAAACACTATGGCAGGAATGCTGGAATATAAGTGCCCCTGCTGTGATGGTGCCATCAAATTTGACAGCACCACCCAGAAGATGAAATGCCCCTACTGCGACACCGAGTTTGAGGTGGACGCACTGAAGGGCTACGATGAGGATCTGAAAGACCACAAGCCCAGCGAGATGGACTGGGCCACCCCCGGCGGCAGCTGGGCAGAGGGCGAGACCGCCGGTCTGCACACCTATGTCTGCAAGAGCTGCGGCGGCGAGATCGTGGGCGATGACACCATGGCCGCCTCGGCCTGCCCCTTCTGCGGCAACCCCATCGTTCTGACCGGACAGTTTGCCGGAGACCTGCGCCCCGACCTCATCATCCCCTTCAAGCTGGATAAAAAGGCTGCCAAGGCAAAATTGCAGGAGCACCTCAATGGCAAGACCCTGCTGCCCAAGGTGTTCCGCAGTCAGAACCATATCGACGAGATCAAGGGCGTGTATGTGCCCTTCTGGCTGTACGACAGCGATGCCGATGCGCAGCTGCGCTTTACCGCCACCCGCACCCGCTTTTGGTCGGATGACGACTACGATTATACCGAGACCAGCTACTACTCCGTGCGCCGGGACGGCGTGCTGGGCTTTGACGCGGTTCCGGTGGACGGCTCCTCCAAGATGGAGGACGACCTGATGGAATCCATCGAGCCCTTTGCCATGCAGGATGCCGTGCCCTTCAAGACGGCGTATCTGGCGGGCTATGTGGCCGATAAGTACGATGTGGACGCCCAAAAGAGCATCCAGCGCGCCAACGAGCGCGTCCGTCAGTCCACTGAGGACGCCTTCACCCAGACCGTTACCGGCTACGACTCCGTGAAAATGGAGAACAGCAGCATCCAGCTGCACGGCGGCAAGGCAAAGTATGCCCTGTTCCCGGTGTGGGTGCTGAGCACCAGCTGGCAGGGCAACAACTACATTTTTGCCATGAACGGCCAGACCGGCAAGTTTGTGGGCAACCTGCCGGTGGATAAGGCCGCCGCCCGCAAGTGGACGCTGGGGCTTACGGCAGCCGTCGGTGCTGCATCCTATGCGGTGCTGTGGCTGCTGTGGCTGGCCGGGATTCTGTAAAGGAGGGACGGAAGATGAAAAACACTGTTACCCCGTTGCGCTCCCTCTGTGCTGCGTTGGCCGCATTGGTGCTTTTGCTGGCGCTGGCTGTACCGGCCTTTGCCGCAGACGGCTTTGCCGATCTGTACTACCGCGTGAACGACAGCGCAGAAGTCCTGACCGAGGACGAGGACGGCGAGCTGGAAGCTTCGCTGGAGGAGTTGAGCGTCCGCCAGAGCTTTGATGTGATCATTGCCACCATCGACTCGCTGGAAGACGAGGGCTACACCAGCATGGAAGAATACGCCGATGACCTGTATGATTACTGCCAGTTCGGCTACGGCGAAAACCGGGACGGCGTGCTGCTGCTGATAAGCACAGGCGACCGTAAGTGGCATATCTCCACCTGCGGCTACGGCATTACCGCCTTTACGGATGCCGGCATCCAGTACCTTGGGGAGCAGATGACCCCCGATATGGCAGACGGTGATTACGCCGCCGCCTTCCGCACCTTTATCCAGTGGACGGACGCATATGTCACCGCCGCCCGCGAAGGCCACCCCTACGATGTGGACAACATGCCCAAGGAGCCGTTCTCGATCGTGTATCTGGGCGTGGCGCTGGTCATTGGCCTGATCACGGCACTGATCGTGACCGGCGTGATGAAGAGCCGGCTCAAGAGCGTGGCACCGCAGCGGGACGCAACCAGCTATGTGCGGCAGGGCAGCATGAAGCTGACCAACCAGCGGGATCTGTATCTGTACCGTGAGGTCCACCGCACCGAGCGGCCGAAGGAGACTGACTCCGGCAGTTCCGGCGGCAGCTCCACCCACACTTCCTCCAGCGGCTCCACCCACGGCGGCGGAGGCGGTTCGTTCTGAAAACGTTCCCCACAAGATAAAATCTCAAAAACCGATCCGCAGCAGCCGGACGCACCCGCGCCCCGGCAACCGCTGCGGATCGGTTTTTACTTTTCTGCCGCCCGACACAAACGACTGATTTTTTCTGCGCCTTTGGGGCTATACTTCCAGTGCAGACGATTTTATATGCAGCAAGGAGCAGACACATGGGCATTTGGGAAAATCTGGGCATGGGCGGTTACCGGGGCTTTTCGCGCCCGGCAGCGCGGCTGTTGCAGCAGGCGGTGCAGCTGGCGGGGGATCTGGGCTGTGAGCAGGCCGATACCAGCCATCTTTTGCTGGCAATGCTGCGGCAGCAGGGCGCTGCGGCGCAGTTCCTCACCCGGAAAAACATCACCGAGCCGGAGGTGCGCCGCCAACTGGCGCAGCGGCGCAGCGCCCCGGCACAGCGGCTGGACCGGCAGGCCATGGCACCGGACCTGCGCCGCACCATGGACTATGCGCTCATTGGGGCGCAGAACGCCCATGTCAGCCGGGCAGAGCCGGAGCATTTGCTCTGCGCCATGCTGGAAGATGACGGCTGCGCCGCCGGGCTGCTGTTGGCGGAGATGGGGCTTTCGCTCACCGAGGCGGTGCGGGAGTGCCGCCAGCTGAGCGGACAGTTCGTGCTGCCCGCCCAGCCCCGGGTGTCGGCCAGCATCCCCCGGGGCAGTCGCGCCAGCGATAAATACTGCCGCGACCTGACCCGCCGCGCCGCCGAAGGGGAGCTGGACCCGGTGTTCTGCCGGGAAGCGGAGCTGGACCGCATGGTGGAGATTTTGTGCCGCCGCCAGAAAAACGACCCCTGTCTGATCGGCGAGCCGGGCGTGGGCAAAACAGCGCTGGCCGAAGGTCTGGCGCTGCGCATTGCCGCCGGGCAGGTGCCCAGAGCGCTGCAAGGGCGGCGGCTGCTGGCGCTGGATATGGCCAGCTTGGTGGCGGGCACCAAGTACCGGGGCGATTTTGAGGAGCGGCTGAAAAACCTGCTGGAAGAGCTGGTGCGGGACGGCACCGCCATCCTGTTTATCGACGAGTTCCACACCATCGTGGGTGCCGGTGCCGCCGAGGGCGCCATCGACGCCGCCAGCATCCTGAAACCGGTGCTTGCCCGGGGCGAGTTGCAGCTCATCGGTGCCACCACCAATCAGGAGTTCCGCACCCATATCCAGAAGGACGCCGCGCTGGAACGCCGCTTTGGCCGGGTGCAGGTGGAGGAACCCACCCCCGCGCAGGCGGTGGAGATCCTCAACGGCCTTGCGCCCCGCTACGAGCGCTACCATAACGTGTGCCTGCCGCCCCAGACCTTGCAGGCGGCAGTGGAGCTTTCGGTGCGGTACCTGCCCGGCCGCTGTCTGCCGGATAAGGCCATCGACCTTGTGGACGAAGCCTGTGCGGCGGCGCGTATCCTTGCCGAAAAGGAGCAGCGCACCCAGCCGGTGCTCACCCCGGAGGATATCGCCCGGGTGGTGGCAGCGGCCAGCGGCGTGCCCGCCCAGCGGGTGGGCGAGCAGGAACGGGAGCGTCTGGACAAGCTGGAAAGCCGCCTGAATGCCGAGATCGTCGGCCAGCAGCGAGCAGTGGCGGCCGTGGCTGGAGCCATCCGGCGCAGCCGCACCGGTCTGGGCGAGCCGGGGCGTCCCATCGGTGCCATGCTGTTTTTAGGCCCTACCGGCGTGGGCAAGACCGCACTGGCACGAGCGCTTGCGGTCAGCTGGTTCGGCAGCGAGAAGGCGCTGCTCAAGTTCGATATGTCGGAGTATCAGGAGCAGCACACCGCCGCCCGGCTGCTGGGTGCACCGCCGGGCTACCTCGGCCATGACGAGGGCGGGCAGCTGACCGAGGCTGTGCGCCGCCGCCCGTACAGCGTGGTGCTGTTTGACGAGATCGAAAAGGCACACCCGGATATCCAGAATATCCTGTTGCAAATTTTGGAGGACGGTCAGCTGACCGATGCCATGGGCCGCAAGGCAGATTTCCGCAACACCATCGTGCTGCTTACGTCAAATTTGGGCGCAAGGTTTCTGGCAGGACAGAACGCGCCGCTGGGCTTTGCCGCCGGGGCAGAAGCGGTGTTTGAAAAGCAGTCCGCGCAGGCTGTGGAGGAAGCCAAAAAGTGGTTCCGCCCGGAGCTGCTGGGGCGGCTGGACGAAGTGATCGTGTTCCGCCCGCTGGCAGAGGAAAACCTTTGCGCCATTGCAGAAAAAATGCTCTGCCAACTGGAGCAGCGCGCCGCCCGCAGCGGCTACCGACTGCGCCACACCCCGCAGGTGGGTGCAGCACTGGCTGCCCGGGCGCAATCGGCCTATGGTGCGCGGGAACTGCGCCGTCAGGTGGACAGGGCGGTGGAGCAGGCACTCGCGAACCGCATTGCCGCCGGAACGGCCTGCGTGGGGCAGCACTGGACGGCAGACTGCGCCGCCGATGGCAGCATCGTTTTGCGGGAGGACGAGACCATAACTCTATAAGAAAACAGCAAAATACCGTTTTTTGCTTGCAACTGATGCGGTTTTCGACTATTATAGAGGAAATAGAGTTACAACAGGGAGGACCCCGATGCACACGCTGTTTCTTCTGAACCCCGCAGCCGGAAAGGCCGACTGTACCCGCACCCTGCCGCAGCAGATCGCGGCGGCTGCTGCCGGTGCCGGGCTTGCCCCGGAGGACTACACCATCCGCGTCACCACCCACGCAGGCCACGCCCGGGAACTGTCCCGTGCAGCCGCAGCTGCTGCCCAGAAGGCCGGGGTGGAGCTTCACATTTTTACCGCCGGTGGTGACGGCACCTTCAACGAGGCGCTTACCGGTGCCCACGGCTTTGATAAGACCGCCGTGGGCTGCCTGCCCTATGGCAGTGGCAACGACTTTCTACGCACCTACGGTACAAAGGAGGAGTTCCTGGATCTGGACGCTCAGCTGGCCGGTGGGGCAGTGCCCATCGACCTGATGCGCACCAGTCTGGGGCTTTCTGCCACCATCTGCGCCGCCGGTCTGGACGCACAGGTGGCCTACGGCATCCCAAAGTTCCGGCGCATCCCGCTGTGCGGCGGCGAGGCGGCCTATGCGCTGTCTATTGTCCAGCAGCTGTGCGGGCATATTGGCCGCAGGGTGGAGTACGTCATTGACGGCGAGGTGCTGACCGTGGACTGTTTGATGTGCGCAGTGTGCAACGGCCGCGCCTACGGCGGTGGTTTTATGGCCGGGCCGGAGGCACAGCCGGATGACGGCTGGCTGGATGTGTTCATCGTGCGCAAGGTCAGCCGCAGGGTCATTGCAAAACTGCTGATGCTGTACAAAAACGGCCAGCACTTTCAAAACGGCCAGCTGACCGAGGCTGCAAAGCCCTACTTTATCTACCGCCGCGCAAAATCGGTCAGTCTGCGGGCAGCAGATGGCCGTGGGCCCATCATTGCCACCGTGGACGGCGAGTGCGCCCCCTGCAAGCAAGTGTCGGTGCAGGTGCAGCCACTGGCAGGCCGCGTGCTGCTGCCGCAGCCCGCCTACCAGCGCTTTACCGCCAAAAAAGCGGCTGTGAAGTAAAAAATAAATCATCAGACCCACACAAGGCCGCTGCACGTTGTTCCGTGCAGCGGCCTTGTGTTTTACTGTTATGCGCCGGTTTGGGTATGGCACTGCCGTACCCGGTGCTCCAGCGCCTTGTAAAAGCTGCTCAGGCAGAGCGTGAGCAAATATACGGTCGGTGTCCAGACCACAGGCTGCACTGTGAGGTTAAGCTTGTCCGCTGTCCACTCCATATACCGGATCAGCACCTGATGGATCAGAAAGCCGTAAGGGGACAGTCCCGCCAGCCACAAAAACGGCTTTGCGGAAAGCAGCCGGGAAATGACCCCCTTGCCCACGGAAAGCAGCCAGACCAGCAGCACCGCAGAGGGAGTGAACAGCACATTGTACCGGAAGGCCACCGCGCCCAGAACCCCCACCTGCCTGGCGGCGATAAACAGGCAGCCGCCAGCAAGCAGCACAGCAGCAAGCTCCAGCAGGGAGAAAGCACCGCCCGGCAGGCTGCTCTCCTGTTTGCGGCTGTGGTAAAGGCAACCCATGCAGCAGCTGATGGTAAAATCTCCCGCCCGGAACACAGGGCACAGATAGGTCAGGTAAAAGGCGGCCTTTCCGCTGAGCCCGACTTTCCAGAAAACAAAGGACGCAAGGCACTGTGCGCAGAAGATCACGACGGCAATGCAACGCAGCCTGCGGGCATCGGCCTTTTTCAGCACGACGAGAAGCGGGGGAAAGATGGCATACAGAAAAGCCTGTATCGAAAGATACCACGCCACTCCGTTCAGACAGAACCAGAAACGGCTGGACGGGATCCATGTTTGCAGCAGGAAAATGCTTACCACAAGCTGCGCCGCACAGGAAAGTACTCCGCGGACAGAGGGCTGCGCCAGAAGCCCCTTCAGCACAAATAACAACGCGGCAGCCATCATAATAAGGTGCAGCGGGTACAGCTTGCGTATTTTTTGCAGAGAAAAGGCTATGACAGACCGCAGTCCCGGTGCTGTACGGGGACGGTCGTAATAGTTGCAGGTCATCAGGAAACCGGACAGCGCCACGAATACCGTGATCGCCCACGGCCCCAGCCATGGCGCCCCGCAATGGGAGAGGACTACGCTCAGAAATGCGACTGCCCGCAGCCCCTGTAAAGATGAGATCAGCTTTTTGTCTGTCAAAGTATCCTCCGTTCTGCCGCAAAGTGCGTCAGCTGTGTTTTTGTAATGTGTTATAAGTATAAAAAAGACGGCGCGTCCTGTCAAGAACACACCACTTTTTTGCGTAGCAGGGTGCAATTTTTGAGCGTCATAAATTCTTAACAAAGAAAAATTGCAAAACCCCTTGATTTTTCAGGGCAAGATGAGTACAATACAATTAGCACTCAGAGAAAAGGAGTGCTAAACCACTGCGGAGCATACACGAAGCCCCCGCAGGACGTAACAAAGTTTCAAATAAATTCAATATAATTGGAGGGCAAGAATTATGAAGATCATTCCTCTTGCAGACCGTGTTGTCATTAAGACTGTTGAAGTTGAGGAGACCACCAAGGGCGGCCTGATCCTGACCGGCAGCGCCAAAGAGAAGCCGCAGGTCGCACAGGTCATCGCAGTTGGCCCCGGCGGTGTCGTGGACGGCAAGGAAGTCAAGATGACCGTCAAGGTCGGCGACAAGGTCCTCACCAGCAAGTACTCCGGCACCGAAGTCAAGGTGGACGGCGAAGAGTGCACCATCGTGCGTCAGAGCGATATTCTGGCTGTTGTGGAAGACTGAAACTGAATTTTCCCTTTTCAATTGAGCTTGTATTATAAAGGAGCGATGTATTATGGCAAAGCAGATCAAGCAGGGCGAGGATGCCCGCAAGGCACTGTGTGCCGGTATTGATACCCTGGCTAACACCGTTAAGATCACCCTCGGCCCCAAGGGCCGCAATGTGGTGCTGGGCAAAAAGTTCGGCGCACCGGTCATCACCAACGATGGCGTGACCATCGCAAAGGAGATCGAACTGAAGGACGAGTTCGAGAACATGGGCGCACAGCTGGTGCGTGAAGTCGCAACCAAGACCAACGACGCCGCGGGCGATGGCACCACCACCGCTACCGTGCTGGCACAGGCTATGGTCAACGAGGGCATGAAGAATGTTACCGCCGGCGCAAATCCCATGGATATCCGCCGCGGTATGAGCAAGGCCGTTACCACCGCTGTGGAGACCATCAAGGCACACAGCCAGAAGGTGAAGGACAGCAACGATATCGCCCGCGTCGGCACCATCTCTGCCGGCGACCCCGAGATCGGCCGTCTGATCGCCGAGGCTATGGAGAAGGTCACTTCTGACGGCGTTATCACCATCGAGGAGAACAAGACCACCGCCGAGACCTACAACGAGATCGTGGAAGGCATGCAGTTCGACCGCGGCTACCTGACCCCCTATATGGTCACCGATACCGATAAGATGGTGGCCGATCTGGACAACGCTGCTATCCTGATCACCGATAAGAAAATCAGCGTCATTCAGGATCTGGTTCCCCTGCTGGAGCAGGTGATGCAGAACGGCATGAAGCTGCTGATCGTGGCTGAGGATATCGAGGGCGAGGCACTGTCCACCCTGATCGTCAACCGTCTGCGCGGCACCCTGAATGTCGTAGCTGTCAAGGCTCCTGGCTTTGGCGACCGCCGCAAGGAGATGCTGCAGGATATCGCTACCCTGACTGGCGGCACCGTGATCTCCTCTGATCTGGGCTATGAGCTGAAGGACGCTACCGTCCAGCTGCTGGGTCATGCCCGCCAGGTCAAAGTGACCAAGGAGAACACCACCATCGTGGGCGGCGCAGGCGACAAGGACGCCATTGCAGCCCGCATTGCCCAGATCCGCAGCCAGATCGAGGCCGCCACCAGCGACTTTGACCGCGAGAAGCTGCAGGAGCGTCTGGCTAAGTTGGCCGGCGGTGTGGCTGTCATCAAGGTCGGTGCTGCTACCGAAGTCGAGATGAAGGACAAGAAGCTGCGCATTGAGGATGCACTGAACGCTACCAAGGCAGCTGTGCAGGAAGGCGTTGTGGCTGGCGGCGGTACCGCTCCCATCAATGCCATCCCCGCTGTGCGCGCTCTGTGCGACACGCTGGAGGGCGACGAGCGCACCGGTGCCAAGATCGTGCTGAAGGCTCTGGAAGCTCCTCTGCGCCAGATCGCCAAAAACGCCGGTCTGGAGGGCAGCGTCATCATCGACAAGATCATCTCTGCTAACAAGCCCAACTACGGCTTCGATGCCCAGAACGAGGTCTTTGTCGAGGATATGATCGCTGCTGGCATCGTGGACCCGACTAAGGTCACCCGTTCCGCTCTGGAGAATGCAGCTTCCGTCGCTGAGATGGTGCTGACCACCGAGAGCCTTGTTGCTGACCTGCCGGAACCCCCGGCTCCCGCCGCACCTGCCGGCGGTGATATGGGCGGCATGTACTAAGCCAAAACCGCCGCTCCCAAGAATCCCAATTTATAAAAAGAACGCAGGCAGAACTTTTCGCAAAGGCGAAGGCTCTGCCTGCTTTTTTGCACCCCTGCCGCACTTTTCTCTTTGCCGCAAATGTGCTACAATAGCCTTAGCATAAGGAAAAGGGGAACGCGCATGGCCAGAAACAGGCAGAACCTGAACATCATCTACATCTCGGACCGAATGCGGGAGACGCTGCGGCCCATAGCGTCCTGTGCGCTCACGGCGGTGGTGGCCCCCATGGGATACGGCAAAACAACGGCGGTGCGATGGTTTTTAGCAGAGCAGGCCAAGGCGGGGGCCGTGGTGCTGCAAGCCAGCATCTACTCGGATAACCGCTCCATCTTCTGGAAAAGCGTGCAGAAGGCCTTTGCCGCCGCCGGGCTGACGGTGCTGGAGGGCTACGACTGCCCCGCCGACGCCAGCGGCGCGGCTTTGCTGCTGGAGGACCTGTGTGCCGCGCTGGGCGGCAAAACGCCCTACTATCTTTTTCTGGACGATTTCCACCTGCTGGGGGACGAGCGGGTGGCGCAGTTTTTGTGTCGGCTGGCCTACCGCCTGCCCGAGAACGTCCACCTTATCGTGGCCAGCCGCAGCCGCTTTTTGCCCGGGGAGCAGGTGGTGCGGCTGGGGCGGCGGCTCCACCGCATCGAGGCCGACGGCCTCCGCCTGAACCGGGAGGAGCTGCTGGCCTACACCCACCGCTGCGGCGTGGAGATCACCGCCGCCCAGGCCGAGAGCCTGCTGCGCTCCTGCGAGGGGTGGTTCTCCGCCGTCTACCTGAACCTCCATGCCCTGGCCGAGCGGGGGAGCCTGCTGCAGCCGGGGTCGGACATCTACGCCATGTTCACCGCCGCCATGCTGGAGTCCCTGCCCGAGAAGACCCGGGGCTTCCTCGCTGTGATGGGGCTGGCCGATGAGTTCACGGTGGAGATGGCCCGGGCTGTCACCGCCCTGCCCGACGCGGAGGAGGTGCTGCGGGCCCTCACCCAGCAAAACGCCTTTGTCACCCGCCTGCCGGACGGGGTGAGCTTCCGCTTCCACCACATGATGAAAGAGTGCGCCGAGCGGCTCTTTGCCCAGCTGCCCGCCGCCCGGCAAACGGAGGTCTGGCAGCGGTATGGCCGCTGGTATGCCCAAAAAGCCCAGTACCTCCACGCTTTGCAGGCCTTTGAGCACTGCGGCGACCGCGACGCAGCCCTTGCCGTCATCGAGGCGGACGCGGGGGATCTGCTTGCCTCCCTCAGCCCCGCCGAGCTGCTGCAGCGGCTGGAACGCTGCCCGGTGGAAGCGCTGCAGCGCCACCCGCTGGCCATTCTGGTGCTGATGCGCCGGATGTTCACCTGGCAGCAGATTCCCAAAATGATGGAGCTGAAAGCCCTGCTGGAAGCCGCCGTGGCCCAACACCCCGCGTGGCCCGCCGCCGAGCGGGGCAACCTGCTGGGGGAGTGCGACCTCATCCAGAGCTTCTTGTTCTACAACGACATCACCCAGATGAGCCGCCTCCACCGCAGCGCCAGCCGCCAGATGAGCCGCCCCGCCGTCACCCTGCGCAACAGCGGCAGCTGGACCTTCGGCTCCCCCTCGGTGCTGATGATGTACTACCGCGCCCCCGGGGAGCTGGGCAAAGAACTGGCCGAAATGTACGAGTGTATGCCCCATTACTATAAGATCACCAACGGCCACGGCCGGGGGGCCGAGCTTTTGATGGACGCGGAGGCCGCCTACCTGCAGGGGGCGTGGGAGAAAGCCGCCGTGCTGCTGGAGCGGGCCCGGGCCGACGCCGCTGGGCAGGAGAACATGACCCTCTGCTGCGACTTTTTGGCCCTGCGGCTGGCCCTGTGCGGCAAGGGGAAAGAGGGGTACGATTTTGCCGCCAAGCGCGCCGCCCTGCTGCAAAAGCACGACGGGGTGCAGGTGCATCTGCTGGAAAGCATCGCCGCTTATTTCTATGCTTTGCAGGGCAGGCCGGAGCAGGCCCCGGAGCTGTTCCGGGAGCACAAGCTGGCCGAGGTGAGCTTCTTTGGGCCCTGCCGCCCCATGATGTCCCTCATCGAGCAGCAGGTCTGGCTGGCGCAGGGGGAGTACGTGAAGGTGATCGCCCACAGCGAGGGCCTGCTGCGCCGGTGCGAGGCCATGCACTACGGTCTGGTGGGCCTGCAGGCCCGCATCCAGCTGGCGGCGGCGCAGCTGCGCTTTGGCCAGCGGGCCGAGGCCCGGGCCGCGCTGGCAGCGGCTTTGCTGGACGCTGTGCAGGACGATTTCTGGGTGCTCTTTGTGGAGCAGTATCCCGCTCTGGCCCCCCTGCTGGAAGGGGAGGACTGGGCCGCCTGTGCGCCGCAGCTGGGGCCTTTTGTGGCCCGCATCCTGCCCGTGGGCCGGGCCTTTGCCGCCCGGCTGGGCCTGCCTACCCCCGCGCCGGAGCTGCCCCTGACCGACCGCGACCGGGAGCTGGCCCGTCTGGTGGCCGGGCGGTGCACCAACAAGGAGATCGCCGCCGCCCTCTACCTCTCCGAGGGCACGGTGAAGCAGTACATCAACCAGCTGTACGCAAAGCTGGATATGGGCGGCGACCCCCGCACCCGCCGCGCCCGGCTGGCCGAGTGGTACCAGAAAAACGCCCCCCGGAATTAACCAAAAACTAACCCCGGGTTAATAGCAAAAACCAAAGCTCCACGGTATCCTAAAAGTGAACCGTGGAGCTTTTTTCCTGCAACAAAATTGGGTGAAAAAAGGAGGCTTTTGCAATGAAACGAAGATGGAAGAAATTCCTCGCCGGGGTGCTTTCCGCGGCTCTCGCGCTGAACCTCGCGGCCCCGCTGGCACTGGCGGGCAGCTCGACGATCGGAGCAGCTTGCAGTGTGACAAGTGTGTTTCTGTATCCGGAGTATGTCGGACGGGTCGATGGTGAGAATGTGAGCTGCATTCAGGGTGAGGTATCCTATGACCATGGCCTTTTGACCTTTCACGGAGACGTGACGCTGACCACAGTTGGAGTTGCGGATTTGGGGACGGTCCCGCTGGTCAAAGCCCTCAGTGAAAAAAATCTGAGGCTGGTGGCAAACGGCAAGGTGACGGGCAGGACGAAAGGCAACGGCATTGAGGAAGCAAAAGAGATCGCCGGGGGAGAATACGATCTCACCTATGCCGATCTGGGTGCCTATTTGGATACTAAGCCGAACGGAATTTTGGGCGGAGACACAGGAACAACGATCACAGCCGGGACCGAAATCACGCTGAAAGATTTTCATACGGGCATCGGTGGAGGAGACGTCCGGATCAATGGCACCGTGAACATCACAGGGGCAATGTTCGAGGGAGCAACCTACGGCATCGCCAATTTCACTACCATGAACCCGGGCAGCGAGCTGGAGATCCATGCGGATCGGTACATCAGGAAGGATTGTCTTCTGACATACAACGGCGGCCATCTGCTTATGATTGTGGCGGAAAACGGCGACGGCAATAACATCGTCCAGGGGAGACTGAGCATCGGAAATGACGTAAGCAGGTTCTGGTATCGCACCGACGAGAATGGAGCGTATACGGAAATCAACGTGAAGGAAAATTATGAGAACTTTACGGCTGCCATAGGACAGAACCAAGACTATCTGGAACTGACGGATGTGGACCCGGACCAGCCGGAAAGCGAAACCTACGACCTCTGGGTAGCAGGCAAGCAGGTAACGGAAACCAACCAGAGCGACGTGCTGGACGACGGCGGCTCCGTGAAGTTTGACCCGGTTAGCAACACGCTGACCCTGAAACAGGCCGACCTCACGCTGGGCGAGGATGCGGAGGACGGCATTTCCAGCTGCATCGATTCCGACTTAACGGATGATATGCTGACCATTACCGGCACCGCCACCCTTTCCGACGCCGACGGGATCATGACGACCGGCCCGCTGACGCTGAAAGATGCAGATCTCACCCTTACGGGCAATATCGATGGCGACATTGGTGAGGACGCGATCCGGGCAGGCCGCTCTGACGAGGACATCACCATCCAAAACAGCACCGTGACCATTGCAGGCACGAACGCGGAGGGCAACTTCTTCCATTTTGGCATTCGGTGCGGCAAGCTCACCGTGGCGGACAGCACGCTGGATGTGAAAGCCAACAGCGGCTCGGCCATCGTGGCAGACGAGTTGAAGGCTTCCGGCGCAGGCACCGTCATCACGGCGGAAACGGATGCATCGGAGGAAGAGGAGTATTATGCTCTCGAACTGGACAATGAAAACCTTTTGACCCTGAACGACGGCCTTGTTCTGGTGGAAGGCAAAGTAAACGAGAGCAAGAAGGCGAAAATCGCCCAGCCGGAGCAGGACCCCACAAACTATGTGGCCTACTGGGTCGTCCGCCCGGGGGACAAAGCGGAGCCGTCGATGCAGATCCCCGGTGCGATCACCGGCAGCGAGGAGGAAGCCCGCCTCTTTGAGGGCTGGTTCCTCGAAGACGGCACCCGCCTGGAGGATAGCCCCTACTACATGGGCCCGGGCGTGAACCATGTGGGCAACCTCGACCGGGACGTGACCTTCTATGGCCATTGGCGCACCGCCGAGAGCGACGAGGGCAGCCCAGACGGCTCAGACGGCTTCGGCACCCTTCTGGCGGGCGTCGCAGTCGTGGGCGTGGCGGGCGTCGTGGCCTATCAGGTGGGCACGGAGCTCATCCTTGACCAGCTCCTGCCTGCAGGGGTGGCCGTGCCCCATACCCGCGCCGAGCTGGCAATGCTCCTCTGGAACACCGCAGGCCGCCCGGCCCCGGCCGCTCTGCCCGCCTTTGCGGACGTAGCCGACCCGGAGCTGGCCCAAGCCGCCCAGTGGGCCATCGAGCAGGGCTACCTGAAAGCCCGCGCCGACGGCAGCTTTAAGCCGGACAAGGGCGTTGCCAAGTGGCGCGTCATCCGCGGCTACCGGGCAGTGACCGAACCATGACCGTGCAGGTAAAATAGCCCCACAGCACAAGGCCCCGCAGACTTTGAAAAAGGTCTGCGGGGCCGCTGTTTGTTTATTTAGTTATTGCAAAGGCTCTTTGCTGCGCAGGCGGCGGAAGGCGTCTTCCTTCACCAGCTCCAGCACCACCGCCGTCAGCGGGATGAAGAAGAGGATGCCGAGGATGCCGAAGAGCTTGCCGCCGATCATGGCTGCCACAAGGGTGTACAGGGGCGAAAGCCCCACCGATTTGCCCACCACCCGGGGGTAGATGAACTGGTTCTCGATGAATTGCACCGCAAGGTAGACCAGCAAAGCGCGCACCGCCAGCAGGGGGTCCACCAGCAGCACCAGCAGCACGCTGATGACGCAGGAGAGCAGCGCCCCCACATAGGGGATGATGGCGCAGATGGCGGTGAGCATCCCCACCAGACTGCCGTAGGGGATGCGGAAGAGGGAGAAGGCGAGGCTCATAAGCATGCCGAGGATCACCGCCTCGCTGCACTGGCCCGTGAGGAAGTTGGCGAAGGACTGGCGGAACAGGCGGCAGAACTTCAGCACCCAGGCGGCGTGGCCGGGCTTGAGGTAGGCGCGCACCAGGGTGCGGGCCTGGTGGCTCAGGCTCTGTGCCCCCAGCGAGAGGTAGACGGAGATGATCAGCGCAAAGGAGGCCGTCACCACAAGATTCACCGTGGCGGAAACGGCCCCCGCCGCGTTCACCAGCACCGTGTCGAGGCCGGAGGTCACCTTGTGCAGCAGCTGCTCCCAGTCGATGCCCTCCAACCGGCTCATCAGCCAGCCCATGTCGGGGTCTTGGGCGTGGAGGTAGGCCGTCCAGCGGGGGATGTTGGCTTCAATTTGCAGATACAGGCTGTGGAAGGACTGCACCAGCTCCGGGATCAGCAGCGTCAGGGCCAGCACCAGCACCAGCACCACCCCCAGCAGGGTGAGCAGAAAGCTCAGCAGGTGGAGCGCCTTGCCCGAGGGCTGCTTTCTCGCTTTGGCAAACAGCCGCCCCAGCCGCTTTTCCAGCCCGGCCATGGGCACGCTGAGGAACAGCGCCAGAATGCCGCCCGCCAAAATGGGCAGCACCAGATCCACCAGCTGCGCGGCAAAGGCCAAAACGTCCGAAAGCCGCAGCAGCGCCACAAAAAGCGTCACGCCCACCACCGTCACCAGCAGGGCCTGTTTCGTGTTCGATCTCATCTAAATGTTCCTTTCCCGGAGCGTCTCCGAGGTTTTTTTGTATTGTATCCAGAAAAAACCAGCGTGTCAAGCAGCCGGGGCGCGGCGCAGCACGCGCTTTACAGCCGCCCCCCGGAGCTTCCGGCTTAAATCGGCCGGACACCATGCGATGGCCATGCCGCCCGCAATGCCCAGCGCCGCCAGAAAGGTCTGCTCCCCAAAATGCTCCGCGGCGGGCAGGTCGTTGGAGACGACGGCGTTCATGCAGTAATACAGGGTGCTGCCGGGGATGAGGGGGATGGCCGCGGTGATGAAAAACGGGGTAGAGGGGGCGTTGCGGCAACGGGCAAGCACCTCGGCGTAGAGGGCCGCGCAAAACCCGGCCAGCAGGTTGGCCAGAACCGAGAGAAGATTTCAAGACACGGTCTTGAAATGCGAGACCCGTTGCTTAGAAGAATTGTATCACTTCTGTGATTTGATCGCACGAGTGGCCGTACACAAAAAATACAGGAAAAGAGGGATGTCTATCTGAAATTAACACGACACAACGGACGAGCCGGAGCACACGGCACTTACAACCCCAAGCACAATGACCGCAGTTTCAACCTTGCCAACAGTGAGCACATCGTTCATCGAGGAGTTCGAAGCCAAGTATGGCGACCATGTTCATGTACTGGACTGGGCATTGCATCTGGATGAGAGCACACCTCACATCCACGAACGTCATGTGTTCGACTGCGAAAACAAGTACGGCGAGGTGGCACCCCAGCAGGAAAAGGCATTGGAAGCACTGGGCTTCGAGCTGCCCGACCCGGACAAGCCCCTCAGCCGCCGCAACAACCGCAAAATCTCCTTCGATGCCGCCTGTCGGAAAATGCTGTTTGATATCGCTAATCGGCAGGATTTTTTGCCCCGTGACCGCACGGGCAACCGACGTTTTATCCCCGTCCCGGTGGATGCGGAACTGGCTGAGGTGCACATTCTGGATAACGAGGAAGATTCCCGTGCCTATATCGACCAGCTCTGGGCAGAAGCCATGACCATCTACAACGTCCGCAAGAATCCATTTAAGTTCAAGCTGTCGGACGTTGTGCCGAAGGACGCTTATGTGCGCAATGCCCTGACCAGAGAGCAGCAGGAGAACTATCTGCAATTCGTTCAAGACTATGGCGGCAACTATTATGATGATATCGTCATTCTTATGGGAACCGGCTTGCGTGTAAGCGAGTTGTACGGCCTGACACGAGCAGATATCGACTTTGAACGGCACTGTATCCATGTCCGGCGGCAGCTTTGCCGGACGGCTGAAAAGCCCTACTTTGTCACACCGCCGAAAACAAAAAGCGGTATCCGCAATGTTCCTATGACAGATACCGTTTGTGCAGCGTTGCGGCGTGCAGTAAAAGCCAGAGCATCCACAAAGGTAGAAGCACTGGTAGATGGTTGCAGCGGATTTCTCTTTCTGGACAAGTCCGGAATGCCGAAGGTGGCAATGCACTTGGAAAACTATATGCGTGGCGTGCAGGGAAAGTTTGAGAAGGCGTACGGCAAACCTGTTCCGCGCATTACACCTCATGTGCTGCGACACACCTTCTGCACCAATGTTCAGCAGGCCGGGCTGGATGTAAAAAGCCTGCAATACCTGATAGGACACTCCAATGCCAGTGTGACGTTGGATGTCTACACGCACAGCTTCTTTTTATGTATACCCCGCACCTCTGCTGCCCACCCTAACCACAGGGAAAGGGGGCGCGGGGATGTCCGGCAAACGGGTATTGACGGTGTATGCCGCCTTGCTGCTGGGGTTTGCGGTGGTGCTGTGCCGGTTGTATCTGCTGGCGCAGCACCCCGCCTATGCTGCACGGGCGGCAGCGCAGAGCACGGTCACCCTGCAGTTGTCCGCCCGGCGGGGCAACTTTTACGATGCGCAGGGGCGGCTGCTCACCGGTCTTGAGGAGCGCTGGCAGGTGGTGTGCTTTCCCGGGCAGGGCAATTACGACCGCCTGTATGCCTGCACGGATGCCGCCGGGCAGGCGCTTTTGTATCGCAGCCGCAGCCGCGCTGCGCCGTTTTTACTGGAGGTAAGCTGCGACCCTGCCCGCCTTGGGCTGACCGGTTATCCCACCGCTCGGCGGTATGCGGCGGTGCCGCTGTGTCAGCATTTGCTGGGCTATCTGGATGGCACAGGTCACGGCGCTGCCGGGCTGGAAAAGGCGCTGGACGCCGTACTTTCCGGCACAGGGGAGAACAGCAGTCTTGTCTGCGCCGTGACGGCGCAGGGTACGCTGCGCACCGGAGAAACGGCTAGGCTTTTGCAAGCCGACAGCGGGGCGCTGGGCGTGCAGCTGACCATCTCCCGCCCGGTGCAGCGGGCAGTGGAAGCAGTGGCGGCAAGTACCATGACGAGCGGCTGCATTCTGGTGCTGGATACCGCCACAGCGGCGGTGCGCGCCAGCGTCAGTGTGCCGGGCTACGACCCGGAGCACCTTGCCGACAGCCTGCAGGCGGAGAACAGTCCCTTTCTAAACCGGGCACTACAAAGCTACGCGGTGGGCTCGGTGTTCAAGCCGGTGCTGGCTGCGGCTGCGCTGGAAGCGGGCTTGCAGCCGGTTTTCGAGTGCACCGGCGCGGTGGTAGTGGATGGGCAGATCTTTCGTTGCGCGGGCGGGGTGCCGCATGGACAGGTGGATCTTGCCGCCGCGCTGGAAAAAAGCTGTAACGGCTATTTTATCCGTCTGGGACAGCAGCTGGGTGCGGAAAGCCTGCTGGACGCCGCCAAGGCTTTCGGCTTTGGGCAGAGCCTGCCGCTGGCAGAGGGGCTTGCCGCCGAGGCCGGGCAGCTGCCCGCCCCGCAGGAGTTAGCGCAAAGCGGGCAGCTGGCTAATTTCAGCTTTGGGCAGGGCAGTCTGCTGGCAGCGCCTATGCAGGTGGCGGCACTGTTCAACACCATTGCAGCGGACGGCGTATACCGCAGCCCTTATGTGCTGCAAGCCACGCTGGACGAGACCACCGGCCAACCGGTGGAGACCCTCAGCCACCCCCGGGGACGACGGGTGATTCCGGCGCAGAGCGCAGCGCTTTTGCGCGCTATGCTGGTACAGGTGGTGCAGCAGGGCACCGCGCAGGATGCCGCCGGGCTTTCCGGCGGGGCGGGCGGCAAGACCGGCACTGCTCAGACCGGGCAGTTCACCCCGGAGGGCGCCGAGCGCTGCAACCTGTGGTTTGCGGGGTTCTGGCCGGCAGAAAAGCCCCGCTACACCATTGTGGTATTGCAGGACGGTGCGATCCACACCGCGTACTCCGGTGCAGCCATCTTTGCGCAGGTCTGCAACGCGCTGGAAGCAGCGGGTTAAATGCGCGGATTCTACTTGCAATTTTGGCTTTGTTATGCTACTATATAGTTGTATTTTTGCGTAGTTTTCCGTATTTACAAATAAAAGGAGCGTTACGATTCATGTCTGTTATCGAAATTGTTGGCGGTGCCATTCTGCTGGTGGCTTCGCTGGTCATCGTTTTCCTCACCCTCATGCAGCACACCCACGGTCAGGGTCTGTCCGGTGCCATCAACGGCAGCGTGGGCGGTGCCAACAATGCGCGACTGACCCCGGCAGACCAGATGCTGGCTAAGGTCACCCGCATTGCAGGCGTGGTGTTCTTTGTGGTCGCTATTCTGGCCTGCCTGTTTGCAGGCCGTCTGGCAGGCTGAGAAAGCGTTGCAGCCCCGTGAACGGACGGGGCTGTTTTTCTGTGCAGAAAAAAGTGTGGGCAGCCGGTTCTGCGGGCTGCCGCAAAGAGGGGACAGGGGAAAGTGCCCGTCCCAAGGCAGGGCTGTGCTCCGCAGGAGATGCACGGCCACGGAAGTGAAGGAGAAAATATTTTATGGCAATGCGCGATAAAATTGAGCACGCGATCCAGAATCAGCCGTGCACCGTAAAGGATCTGAAGAATAAGTTCGGCGGGGATCGCGGTGCAGACCGCAAGGTGATGGAGGCTGTGGACCAGCTGGTGCACGAGGCTGTCATCTGCCAGCGCCAGGGCGTGTTCTTCACCGTGCGCAGCGGCCGTGCCGATAAGGCGCTGCTGTGCAAGGTGGTAAAGCTGGGCAAGAACTTTGCCTTTGTCATGCTGGAGGACGGCACCAGCGATATCTTTATCCCCGGCCGGTTCACCCGCGGCGCAATGCCCGGCGACAAGGTGCTGGTGGAAAAGTTTGCACATCCCCGGGTAGAGGGCAGCGATGAGGGCGAGATCCTTGCTGTTCTGGAAGAGAAAAATTCTCTGGTGGGCACCATGCACCGCATGGAGGGCCGCCTGAGGTTTGTGCCGGACGATTGCCCCGCCATCTCCATGCAGGTCATGCGGGACTGCGAAGGCAGCGCCAAGGACGGCGACAAGGTGGCAGTGGAGATCCTGCTGCGCGGCAGCCGTCAGGAAGATCACCGCGTAGGCGTTGCCATGCGCTTTGGCAGCTGCGATGAGGCCAAGCGCTGCGCAAAGGCACTGCTCTATGCACAGGATATCCGCAGCCGCTTCCCGGACAAGGTGCGGGACGAGGCCAAAAAGCTGGACAACGCCGAGGTGTCTGCTGCGGACTGCGAGGGCCGCATGGATCTGCGCGCTTTGCCCATCTTTACCATCGACAGCGCCGAGACCAAGGATATCGACGATGCCATCAGCCTGACCAAGACCCCGGACGGCGGCTTTGAGCTGGGCGTGCACATTGCGGATGTTTCCAACTACGTCAAGCCCGGCTCCGAGCTGGACAACGAGGCCTTCAGCCGCGCTACCAGCGTCTACTATGCCGATCAGGTGGTGCCCATGCTGCCCAAGCAGCTGTCCAACGGCATTTGCAGCCTGAACGAGGGTGTGCTGCGTCTGGCCTTCTCCTGTCTGATGCGGCTGGATAAGGACGGCAACCTGACGGATTACCGCTTTGTCAAGTCTGTCATTCGCAGCCGGGTCAAGGGCGTGTATTCCGAGATCAACGCCCTGCTGGCCGGTAACGCGGATGACGAGCTGACCGGTAAGTACCACGAGGTACTGGCGCAACTGCCTGCTATGAAGGAGCTGTATGGCCACCGTGCCCGCCTGCGCAAGGAGCGCGGCTGCATGGATATCGAGAGCGGCGAGGTGAAGCTGATCCTGGACGAGGATGGCCACTGCATCGACGTGAAAAAGCGCACCTCCGGCGAGAGCGAGGCCATGATCGAAGAGTTCATGCTGCTGGCAAACCAGTGCGCCGCCCACTTTGCCCGGGTGAAGCAGATCCCCTTTGTGTACCGCGTGCACGAGGAGCCCAACGCCGAAAAGCTGGAGCGCTTGCACGGATTGCTGCAGGCCTGCGGTGTCAACGACCACTTTGCCAAGGATGTGCCCACCCCCAAGGAGCTGAGCGCCATTCTGGAGGGCGTGCGCGGCACTGCCTACGAGCAGATCATCAACACCGGTATGCTGCGCTGCATGTCCAAGGCTGTGTACGAGGAAAAGCCCAAGGGACACTACGGTCTGGTGCTGCAGGACTATGCTCACTTCACCAGCCCCATCCGCCGCTACCCGGACTTGGCTATCCACCGCATCATGACGGCTCAGCTCAAGGGTACCGATAAGGACACCATGATCCTGCGTTACAGCGATTTTGCCGAGGACGTCAGCAAGCAGGCCAGCGAGCGCGAGGTGATTGCCATGCAGATCGAGCGCAAGGCCGAGGACTGCTATAAGGCCGAGTATGCCCGCCGCCATCTGGGCGAGTGCTACGAGGGCCGCATCTCCGGCGTGACCCAGCGCGGCCTGTTCATCGAATTGGAAAACGGCGTGGAGGGCTTTGTGCCCGCTTCCAGCCTGACCGCCACCGGCACCATGCTCACCGAGGGCGTGCGCCTTTCTGACCCCGTTTCCGGCAAGAACTGGAATCTGGGCGATACCATGATGATCACCATCGTGCGTGCGGACGTCAATCTGGGCAAGATCGACTTTGAGGTCGCCCCGGAAAGTGCAAAGCAGTAACTTTATAATTGAATAAATAACAGACTGCTCCCGAAGCAGCGCGCTAGACCGCGCTGTTTCGGGGGCAGTTTATTGTAATTTTCAAAATCCCGGCAAAGTAAAATGCCCGCCTGAAAATCAGACAGGCGGGTTTGCCATCATGTAGTCGAAATACAGTCCCTTGTGCAGAGCGTGGGCAAAACGGAAATCGTTGGTCTCGCCAAGATTATGGCTGATGCCGCGCAGTGTAAGGCTCAGTTTTGCAAGGCGGTAGGCAGCAGCTTTCTTTTTTGCCATTGCAAAGTTCCTCCGAGTGAAATATGGTCTTGTCACGATCTTATCATTGGCAGGTAGAAATATCAATTTTGTTATCGGATCATAAACAGTACTATGCGCAACTTTACGGATACCATTCCGGCTGCTGCGTGTTGAGATATGGCATTCTGCTGTGATTCTTCTCGGGTTCTTCGTCAGAACGCAGAAAATGCGGAAACCGCTTGATTTGACTCGGTTTCCGTACTAGAATGGAAACTGGAAAGGCAAATACAGTTTCCACAAGGAGGACGCTCATGCAGGAAAAGCTCGATGCGCTGGTGCGCACGCAGGCGATGCAGTTGTTCCGTCAACAGGGGCTGCATTTCACCATGCAGCAGGTGGCAGAGCCGCTGCACATCAGCAAAAAGACCATCTACACCATTTACCCCTCCAAGGAGGCGCTTTTGCTGGATATGGTAGACCACGCCTTTGCAGAGATCCACCGCTGCAAGCAGGAAATTCTGGCGGGCGGTGGTACTTTGCAGGAGAAGCTCCGGGCAGTCATTATTGCCATGCCGGCGGAATATGCCGCGCTGGATCTGCGACAGATGAAGGAGCTGGACGAAAAATACCCGGTGGTGGCGGCGCGGGTGCGCAGCCAGTTGGAAAACGGGTGGGAGCCCACCATGGCGCTGCTGGAGCAGGCCGTGGCTGAGGGGGTCATGCGTCCGGTATCCCTGTCGGTGCTGCGGCAGATGATCACCGCATCCATCGAGAGTTTTCTGGCAGACCGCAGTCTGGCAGAAAGCGGGGTGCAGTATGTGGCTGTACTGGAGGAAATGATTTCGATTTTATTGGAAGGAGTGCTGCCGCGATGAAACACAGTTTTTGTGAGGACTGGGAGTTTACACGACACTGGACAGAGGCCTTTGGCAAGGGGCTGCCGGTGCCAAAACAACAAGCCGTCCGCTTGCCCCATACCTGCCGGGAGGTGCCGCTGCACTATGCCACCCCCGCTGATTACGAGATGGTCTGCGGCTACCGGAAGCGGTTCCGAGTGCCGCCGGTGCAGGCTGCGCCCCGACTGTTTGTCCGCTTTGACGGCGCTGCCCATCAGGCGGTGGTGCGGGTCAACGGCAGGGTTGCCGGGCAGCATCGGGGCGGCTATACCGGCTTTACGGTGGAGATCACCGACCTTGTAGATCGGGAGGGTGAAAACCTGCTGACCGTGCAGTTGGACACCCGGGAAGACCCGACCATTCCGCCCTTTGGCTTTGTCATCGACTACCTGACCTACGGTGGGCTGTACCGGGAGGTCTGGCTGGAGGCTACGGCAGAAAGCCGCCTGACAGATTTATTCGTGTACACGCCCACCCTGCGAGAGGCTGTGGTGCAGTGGACCGCAGAGCTTGCGCCCGCAGCCGCAGCGGTCCGCATCCGGCTGGAGACCGCAGACGGCACCCTGCTGGCCGAGCAGACCGCACAGGCGGCAGAAACCGGGAAGATTCAGCTTTCTGTGCCGGATGCACAGCCGTGGGATACAGAGCATCCGGTTTTGCATCATGCCACGGCAGAGCTTTTGAACGCAGCCGGACAGCCCATCGACCGCAAACAGGTGACGTTTGGCTTCCGCACCGCAGAGTTCCGGGCGGATGGCTTTTACCTCAACGGCAAAAAGACCTTTTTGCGGGGTCTGAACCGACACCAGAGCTACCCTTACATCGGCTATGCCGCACCGGAAAGTCTGCAGCGGGAGGATGCCCGCATTTTGCAGGAGGAGCTGCACTGCACCGCCGTGCGCACCAGCCACTACCCCCAAAGCCAGTATTTTCTGGACGAGTGCGACCGGCGGGGTCTGCTGGTGTTCACTGAATTGCCGGGCTGGCAGCACATCGGGGACGACAACTGGAAGGACGCTGCCTGCGAGATGCTGCAGGAGATGATCTTGCAGAACCGCAGCCACCCCAGCATCATCCTGTGGGGCGTGCGCATCAACGAGAGCGTGGACGACGATGCCTTCTATACCCGCACCAACAAAATCGCCCATCAGCTGGACCCCAGCCGTGCTACCTCCGGCGTGCGCTATCTGGAAAAAAGCCATCTGCTGGAGGATGTATACGCCTACAACGATTTTTCCCACAACGGCATAACGCCCGGCGCTAAGCCTAAAAAGGACGTGACCCCCGATATGGGCAAAGCGCTGCTCATTTCGGAGTGCAACGGCCACATGTACCCCACCAAGCCCTTTGACGATGGCCCCCATCGGCAGGAACACGCCTTGCGGCACGTCCGGGTACAGAACGCCGCCTATGCCAGTGGGGAGCACGCCGGGTGCTTCGGCTGGTGCATGTTCGACTACCAGACCCACAAGGACTTCGGCTCCGGGGACCGCATCTGCTACCACGGCGTGCTGGACAGCTTCCGCAACCCCAAATTGGCGGCAGCGGTCTATGCCAGTCAGGGGGATGTTGACCCAGTGCTGGCAGTCAGCTCCTCCATGGACATCGGCGATACCCCCGCCGGGCAGCTGGGCACGGCCTACGTTTTCAGCAATGCCCAGCAGGTCAAGCTCTACAAAAACGATGTGTTCGTCACCGCCCTGCGCCAAAGCGAGTGGACGGCGCTGCCCCACCCGCCCTTTGTGATGGACGATACCATCGGCGAGCTGCTGGAAACGCAGGAACACTTTTCTCCCTCCAAGGCAGCCGCTGTGCGGGACTGCCTGCTGGCTGCCGGGAAATATGGCTTAGCGGGACTGCCGCTGGCCTACAAGGTCAAATTCGGCTGGTGTATGCTGCGCTATAAAATGGCCTTTGAGGATGGCGTAGCCCTCTACGGCAAGTACGTCGGCAACTGGGGCGGCGAGGCCACCCGCTGGCGGTTCGACGCCGTACAGGACGGCAACGTGGTGCGCAGTGTGACCCTTTGCCCCAGTGCGAAGCTGCACTTGGAAGTCAAAGTCAGCCGGACGGCTCTTCGGGAAAAAGATACTTACGATATGGCGGCTGTGCGGGTGCGTATTCTGGACGAAAACGGCACCCCAGCCCCCTACGCACAGTTCCCGGTGCAGTTTACGGTAGATGGAAACGCCGCCCTTGTGGGTCCGCAGACCGCCGTGGCAGAAGGTGGCATGACCGGCACCTATCTGCGCACCGTGGGCACTGCCGGAGAAGCTGTGTTGACCGTTTCTGCACCGCAGACCCAGCCCGTTGTGCTGCGGTTCACCATTGAAAAGGAGGATGCTGTATGGAACTGACCCTGAAACAGAAAACCGCGTTCGGCATTGGTGCCGTGGGCAAGGATATGGTATATGCCCTGTCGGCTTCTTACGTCATGTATTATTATCAGGATGTGCTGGGACTTTCGGCAAGCTTTGTGGGACTGGTGCTCATGGCAGCCCGATTCTTCGATGCCTTCAACGACCCCTTCATGGGGGTTCTGGTGGCAAAGACCCGCACCCGCTGGGGGCGTTTCCGTCCGTGGATCTTTTCCGGCACGCTGCTCAATGCGCTGGTACTCTACGCCCTGTTTGCCGCCCCTGTGCTGGACGAAGCAGCGCTGATGGTCTACTTCAGCGTGGTGTACATCCTGTGGGGCGTCACCTATACCATGATGGATATTCCTTACTGGTCCATGATCCCCGCCGTGACCCGCACGCCCAAAGACCGGGAGAATCTTTCCATGGTGGGACGTACCTGTGCAGGCGTTGGTTCGGCACTCATTGCCATGTTCACCATGCTGCTGGTTGGAGTCCTTGGCGGCGACAGCGAGCGCGCTGGCTTCCGCTGGGTGGCATTGATCGTAGCGGTAATTTTTGCAGTGACAGAGCTGGTGTGCTGCATTTCCATGAAAGAAACCACCCCCAGTGAGATGAAGACCGCCACCGTAAAGGAGATGTTCTCCGCCCTGTTCCGCAACGATCAGGCTATGGTGGTGGTAGGCAGCATCGTGCTGATCAACTCGGCGCTGTACCTTACCTCCAACTTCATCATCTATTTCTTTAAATATGACTTTGGCGGTGCAGGCTGGAAAGCCACCTACACCCTGTTTTCCACCGTAGGCGGTGCGGCACAGATCCTTGGCATGATGGTGCTTTACCCCTTGCTGCGCAAAAAGCTCAGCAGCACGCAGGTATTTCACCTGAGCCTTGTGCTGGCACTGTGTGGCTACGGCACGCTGCTGGTGTTCTGCCTGACCGGCCTTTCCCACAGTCTGGCGCTGCTGTGCATCCCGGGCGTGGTAGTGTTTGCCTGCAACGGGATGCTGACCGTACTGACCACCCTGTTCCTTTCCAACAGTGTGGATTACGGCCAGCTCAAGACCGGCCGCCGGGAGGAGAGCGTCATCTTTTCCATGCAGACCTTTGTGGTCAAGGCAGCCTCCGGCGTAGCGGTATTCCTGACCGGCATCGGGCTGGACCTCATCGGTCTTGTGGGCAACACGGAGGAGACCGGCCCCGTAGCGGTGCAGAGCGCCGGTACCCTGCTGGGTCTGCGCCTGATGATGACCGTTCTGCCCATGCTGGTGCTGGCAGGTGTGCTGGTGCTGTTCCGGCGCAAATTTGTTCTGACCGACGCCCGCGCTGCCGAGATCAGCGCACAGCTCCACGGGGAGGAAGCGCACCATGACTGAGACGCTGCACTGGTACGCGGAAACCACCGGCGGCGTGCGGCAGGGCGATGCTCCGGTGCACCCGGACTGCGGTGCGCTGCATCTTTCCGCCGACCTGCCCGCCGGGACGATGAAAGCCGTGCGTGCCGAGCTGCCGTGGACGATGGAAGCAGACGAGCGTCTGTTCATGAACGGCTACCAGACATGGACCTACAGCCCGGAGCTGGACCGGAACGGAAAGCTGCGCGGTACCGACCATATCCCCGGCTTTCTGCGCAAGAAATACGCCTTTGACCGCTACGGCGATTATCACTTTGTGCCATACGGGCATCATAACGGCCAAAGCCACGGCTTTTCCTACTGCTATTTCCGCAAGGGCACACAGCTCCGGCTGGTGGCATCGCTGGACGAGACCCCGAGCTACACCATCCTCCGGTACGACAGCCGCAAATCCCTGCTGACGCTGGAGCGGGACTGCGCCGGGGTGGAGCATCCCGGCGGCAGCTTTGCTCTGTTCGACCTGTTTTTTGCCGAGGGCGGCGAGGCGGCAGTGTTCGACGGCTGGTTTCAGGCCATGGGCATCCGTCCTCGAACCGAAAAGAAGCTGGCGGGCTATTCCAGCTGGTACAACCGCTATCAGGATATCACCGAGGACACCATCCGAGAGGACCTGACCGGCTGCCGCAGCCTGCTTTGCCCGGGAGACCTGTTCCAGATCGACGACGGCTGGGAGCCGAAGGTGGGTGACTGGCTGGACACGGATGCACAGAAGTTCCCCCACGGGCTGAAAGGCATGGTGCAGGAGATCCACGCCTCTGGCTTTCAGGTTGGGCTCTGGCTTGCCCCCTTTGTGTGCGAAAAGGACTCTGCCCTTTTCCTTCAGCACCCGGACTGGCTGCTGAAAGTGGACGGCAAACCGTGGTGCTGCGGCAGCAACTGGAGCAGCTTTTATGCACTGGACATCGACAACCCGGCGGTGCTGGACTATTTGCGCCGGGTGTTCGACCGGGTGCTGAACGATTGGGGTTTCGACCTTGTCAAGCTGGATTTTCTGTATGGCGCTGCCCCCTTTGGCAACGCCCACGAGAGTCGTGCCGCCCGGATGCGCCGTGCGATGGAGCTGCTGCGCAGTTGGTGCGGACAAAAAGCCATCCTCGGCTGCGGCGTGCCGGTGATGCCTGCCTTCGGGCTGGTGGATTACTGCCGTGTCAGCTGTGACGTAGGGCTGGACTGGGACGATGTGTGGTATATGCGCCTGTTCCACCGGGAGCGGGTGTCCACAAAGCAGGCCATCAACAACACGGTATTCCGGCGGCAGCTCAATGGCCGTGCCTATGGCAGCGACCCGGATGTGTTCTTCCTCCGGGAGGAAAACTGCAAGCTGACGGCAGAACAAAAACGCACCCTTGCCACAGTCAACGCCCTGCTGGGCAATGTGTTCCTTACCTCGGATATGCCGTCTCACTACACGGATGCGCAGCGGGACGAGTACCACCGCCTGCGCAGGTTGTTTGAACATGCAAAACAGGTAGAAGTAGAGACAGAAAATGGTTTGATTACTATCCGGTATTCTCTGGATGAAAAACGTCAAGAGCTGCGGTGCAGTGCTATTTATAGAGAATAATGAGGGCATAAAATTAGCGGTATTCTTTTTCGTTGGCCGGAGGATTTTTTATGTGAAACGCAACGAACGCCTTCAGCAGAAAGTGGCTCACGCCGAAAGCTATATAAGCAGATAAAATGAAAACGCCGCCAGCGTACCGTGTGATGATTTCACATGATACGCTGACGGCGTTTTTGCGTTGGGTAGCTTGAGCGAGCGACAACCACCAGCTCTGCTGGTGGAGTAGAAAATGCTTTAGCTATAAAATTCGAGCGAAGCGAGATGACAGAGAAATTGTCATCTTGGAAGATGCACTTTGCAACATAGCTCGTTAGAGCGGTAGGGCAGGTAATGCAGATGAAAGATGCTTGCTCGTGGCCCCTTAAGGGGCTTTGCCAGTAAGGTGCCCTTCTAGGGCTTACTCAAGCCACCGGCTCAGCCGGTGGTTTTGACTATAGGGGTGTGACATCCAAATCCTACACTGAACCCGCCCTCGACCTGTTTCCAAGGACGAAAACGGTTCAGACTGTAAAATGATGTCAAAACAATATTGGACGAATCACCGAACTATATTACTGGACTTTTGACATCAAGAGTACGCATTCAACGGTTGATTGCGATTCCAAGGGGAATTCTCGAATCTCTTTTCCATTATAGGGAACAGGGAAGGCGAATACAATGTTCCGAATCCAGTTGCCATTTGGCTGTTTTTCCGGGAAAATATCAATGCGCTCGATGAAGGCGCGCATGAATTCCTTTTGCTCCACCTCAGTGGCGGCATTGTAGACTTCATCGAAGGCCAGAAGCAGGTGATAGATGTTGTCAGCTGTGATCTTTTCTTGATGAATGTCATCAATCTGACCTTGGATTTCAGCGAGCTGGGTTTCCATGTCCTCAATCAGTTCATATTGCTCATCGTAACGTCGCTGCAAATCCAAAGACTTACGGTCATAATAGGAATCATTAAAGTCCAGTGTGTCCATCTGGTGCTCCAGACGAGATTTCGTACTGAGTCGCTGGCGGAGCTGCGCTTTGATTGCATCGGCCTGCTGCTCCAACTCGCTGGTATCGACTGCGGAGCCGATTTTCTCTTTGATGGCATCTACGAAGCGTGGGTCGTGAACCATAGCGGATACGATGGATGCGACCATCTGATTGATTTCGTTCTGTTCAATGTTCAACCGGAAAGAACATTCGTGTCCAGTCTGCCCTTTGATGCTCTTGCAGAAGTAGTAGTAACGAGTTTTGTTATCCTTGCTGTGAGCCTTAGAAACATTTCCGTACAGATTCCGTCCACAGCAGGGGCATTTCAGAATGCCGGAAAGAATATGTGCGTGGTCTGGGTCGCGGACCTTTTCACGCCGCCCTGTGGTACGCTGACGCTTTGTCTGTGCAAGATTCCAGTCGTCCTCGGAAACGATGGCTTCATGTTGACCGACATAGACGGGAAACTCGGATTGCTTCACAACGTGCATTTCGTTTCGAGTGCCGAGTCTCTTTTCAACCTTGCGGCGACCAAATGCAATCTTGCCGCAGTAAATGGGATTGTCCAGAATACCTCTAACAAATACAGCAGAAAACTTTGGGATAGTTCCATTCTGACGGAGCTTTTTCACATACCCATGGGTGTTCAGATACCGGGCAATACCTGCTACACCATCGTTGGTATGGATAAAGCGGTCAAAAATAACACGGATAACTTCCACTTCATCGTCTGCAATCGAAAGCTCGCCATTTTCCAGCCTATAGCCATAGGGTGCAAAGCCGCCGTTCCATTTGCCCTCACGGGCTTTCTGTTCACGGCCGGCCATCGTTTGAGCACGGATATTCTCACGTTCGATTTCAGCAACAGCAGAAAGAACAGAAATCATTAACTTGCCGGAATCTTTGGAACTGTCGATGCCATCTTCTACGCAAATCAAATTGACACCGAAATCCTGCATAAGCTGCAAGGAGTTCAGAACATCGGCCGCATTGCGCCCAAAACGGGAGAGTTTGAATACCAGAACATAAGAAACGCCGTCTTTACAGTCTTGCACATCTCGCAGCATCTGTTGAAATTCGTGCCGACCTTGAATGTTCTTACCGGAAAATCCTTCATCAGAATATTCTCCAGCAATGACCATATCTTCATAATCGGCATATTTGCGCAGCTTTTCACGCTGTGCATCAAGGCTGTAACCGTCCACCTGCATGGCCGTAGATACGCGAGTATAAATGTAGCATTTGGTGCGTGCTTTTTTCATAAGAAATCCTCACTTTCGGCGGTTGGTTGTTGTGTGAGATTTTCATGCTGGATATAATACTCTAGCAACCGGAGTACATACTCTGGCGCATGGCGGTGGCCGAGTTCCCATTCTGTTACAGTGCGGTAGGGAATTTGGAAGAAAGTGCAAAACTCCCGGCGGTTCATCCCGGTCGATTCGCGCAGTTCGAGGATTTTGTCTTTGCAGTCCATAAAGTTTGCCCTCAAATATGTAAAACACGCTACGCAATTATTTTAACGTAAAAATAAAAATTACGCAACGTGTAAATCTGCTTATGCAGCTTTACTGTTGGTCGCGCAAAGCGGAGACTCTTTTTGATCCAGTACGGTCGAGCCGTATTTTTGAATCAGCTTTGCCATAACATCGATGCAGCGTACAAAGGATGCGTTGTCAGTTTCGGTGTCATAGTATTTTTTCAATAGGCAACTCCATTTCCTTGTAGCAGAACTTAGGACGTCCTGCGGATTTTTTGGAAATGTTTTTTGATTCATCCGATTAAATTTTTTAAACGTTCCATTTTTTCCTGCGCTGTTTCTTTGCGGAAACTCATGCCGATACAGGAGATAGGAATGCACATTTCCAGCAGGCGGTCATAGATGCGGGCATGGGCGGTATCCTGTGGGTATCGTATCTCGTCCAACGTCAGATTGGTGGTAACGATCAGCGGCTTCCGGCTGCGGTATCGGCTGTCCACGATGTTGTAGATCTGTTCCAGTGCGTATTCGGTGCCACGTTCCATGCCGAAATCGTCAATGATAAGCAGGGGATAGCGGCAGAGCTTGTCCACAATATCATTTCGTCCGGAAAAGCTGCTGTTCAGCTCGTTCAGGATTCGGGCGAAGTTCGTCATACGCACAGGCACCTCCTGCTCCATCAGAGCGTTTGCGATGCATCCGGCAAGGAAACTCTTGCCGGTGCCAACACCGCCCCAGAGAAGCAGCCCAAGGTTCTCTGAACGCATGGTCTGCCATTGCTCCACATAGCGGTGTGCATAGTGCATCTGAGGGCTGCGGCCATTGTCGTTTTCAAATGTCCAGTCCAGCATTGCCGGGTCAGAAAATCCCTCGGCTTTCAGCCGCCGCACAAGGTCGATGTGCTTTTGTTGGTTAATAAGGGCTTCCTGCTGTTCTCTTTCCGTGTGCTGGCAGCTGCATTCGACGGGATGCTTGTTCTTGCCCATCAGGACAATGCCCTTTGCAAAGAACGCTTCTTTTGGGGTGTGACATTTTCCGCAGTAAAGTAGACCGTCCTCGCCATAATAATCTTCGATATTTTCGGGAATACTAGATGGGGGCTGTTCCAAAATTTTTTCGATCGTCTTTATAGGCTTTCTCCTTCCCTGAATGTGTAGTCCGGGATGCCCGGTGCTTGCTTTTGCTCCGACTTTTGCCGTTTTGCCCAGATGCGCAGGGTGGCGGCATGGTCAGCATACCTTTTTCCAGTGGACTGGATATAAGCTGAAAGCTGTTCGATCAGGCTGTCCAGCCCGAAGAAATCGGCTTTGAGTTGCTTGTACTCTTTTTCCGTCAGAAAGACATTGTGATATTCTCCAATGGTTAAATGAGCATCTGTTGTTCTTATCAGGTGGCTATCTTTCAAGTTGTTCTTATAACGTTGGTTAGTGGAACACTTTTGTTCCATGGAAGATATCATTTCTGTTCCATCACATGGAGCAGAATCGTTCCATGCAGAGGAACATTTTTGTTCTGTCGGGACTTTTACAAAGATATTGTTGGGAACAGCAATGTGACCTCTCCTGCGCTCGATCAAATCGGCATCTTCCAGTGAACGCAACGCACGTTTAATGCTCATGGTGCTGCATCGTAGAGCATCGCTCAATGATGAAAGAGGGAAAATCACATAGACGAAGCCGCGCTCATCCATCCAGTTGTTCTTTTGAGAAAGAGTTGCCCGGTCAAGCAGCAGGGTGTAGAGCAACTTCGCTGTGTGGCTCAAGTCGGTATCCAGCAGAAAGCGGGGATAGGGCAGATATTGCGGCAAAGGTGTAGTGACAGTCAGGTAGTTGGAAATAAAATTCACCTCCAGTGTTTTTTCATCAAACAAATTTTTAGAAAGCATTTTACTGGCTGTTGGTAGTCTCCAGAAGATGCTGCCGATGCTGTTCTTTCAGATGCACAATATAGCTTTCTGCCTTTTGCAAAGCAGCAATAACTTTTGCTTCAATCTCTACATTTGTCAGAAAGTCGGGATACAGAGCAAAACATTGTTCGAGACGGAAAATAAAGCTATCAGAGGCACTGTTGATTTCACTGAACATTCCTTCGGCATCGGCGACATGATCAACCGTTGCCATCTTTTCTCCTAGCTCACGAATGGTCTGGAGTTCGGTGCTGCGCTTTCCCGATGAAATAAAAGGTCGATTCTCCGAGAGTGGATCAGCCGTTTGGATCTTCGATGTGGCAGCACTAGAGAAATTTCGTTCGGTGACCTTGGAAAGCAATTCTAAATTTTCATAGGTGTCTGCACTATCGTCTGGTTTACCGTTTAACTTTTCCTCTCGCCACGTTGATACCACGGTGGGCAATGCTTCTGTGGGAGTTCCACGGATAATGGTAGCCTCTCGCTGGGATAGCTTAAGTTTGCCGGATAAGATTTCTTCCTGAATGCCGGGGCAGTATTTTTCCATCAGCTCAACGGTTTTCATGAACTGCTCGGCACGAATTACAAAAGAGGGACTTACATTATTTTCTTTGGCGATTCGTTCGGTCGTGTTTTCTACCGATGGCAAATTGTCAATTTGACAGTTTGCCACCTGCGTGTACTGATTGCCATGGTTTCCCCCACGAGTGGATTTTTCAGAGTGATACTGCTTTCCAATCAGAAACTTTTTCTGCTCGGGTGTCAGATTCCGACGACCCAGCTGATGTTTGCAGATCCATGCCAGAACATCTTCACGGGTTTCGCAGGTGCAGGAAATCGAGCGGGTGGTATAAGGGATTTCTGGGTGCTGCTGGAGAATCTTATAGCGATTATGACCATCAACAAGAATGTTGCCCCAGACGATCAGGGGAGACAGGACTTCGCCCTCTGAAAGGATGTTTTCTTCCAGTTGCTGAAATTCTTCATCGGTCAATGCAGGAATCTGAGATTGAAATTCGGAATCAATGATAAATTCAAACTTGTTTTTCTTCATAGGCAAAATCTCCTTTCAAAAATTTATTGGTAGTTCAGCCGTTATCCCCGCATGGATTTCCTGCCCCCTTCCGGCGGCGTCTTCCGGCTCTCCCACTTGGGGGTCATCGCCGGGTATCCCATGCAGACGGTCATGCGGTTTTCAAGGTTCGATGAAGGTTTGTAGAAAGCATACCATAACCAAGAAGAAATTTTTAGGAAGTGATACTTCCGCTTTTAGCCTTCAAAACCGGAAGTAATAGTTCCGGTTTTGTGCAATATTGAATGAATCAACGACGATTTTTCGGAAACGATTTTTTCTACAAGAAATTTGCTTATTCAGCGTCTGTTAAGATACGCAGTCGGCACAGTTTATGTGCTGAATATCGGGTTTTGGCGAAGCCCAACAATCGTTTTTGAAGTCGGATTTGTAAAATCAGATTCAAAAATCGTGAGTTGGTACCAACTCGCCCTGCTTGCTGCGATTGCAAACTCGAAAATTTTTGCGCAGAAAAATAACCGCCCGCTTCAAGTTGAACTTGAAAACGGACGGTCCTGATTGCAAAATAATTTTCAAATTTGGAAGTCGCGTTGAGAGGCTTCATAGCGCTCGCAAGCAGGGCAGACATATATACAACGTCTGCATCTGCAAGCAATGTGTCTGTCTATACAAACACCATTTGCGTTGCAAAATACTTGTTGGGAATTCCCAAACCCTTGAACTGCATCCGAACGGTGCAGGCTGTTTTAAGTAAATAAAAATGGAAAACTGTTTTACTTCTTGCGGAATTCTCCATACAACCACTCTGCCAGAGCCGACATAATAGCCTTGTACTTGCTGGTATCTTCAAACAGGGAAGAGAAGGTGTCCTGCGCTTCAAGATAGCTGTCCTGTGCGGCAGTGTCAAAGGCCTTGGGGAAGATGCTCTCGGTAAAGATCTGCGGGTCGGAGCTGCGCGCCAGCTTTGCCAGCTTCGGGTCGGCCAGCAGACGGTCATGCAGGGCGGTAAGCAGCACCCGGTCGGCATTGGTGAACTCACCCTTGAACTTCTCGTTGATCTTCAAAATGATCTCGTCCAGCGGCTCCTTGGGGTCGTGGCCGAGAGCACCCTTCTGGGTGACTGGCTCGTAGACGCCCTTGGCGTGTTCCAGTTCGATGGCACCGGCAAAGGTCTTTTGCAGCTTGTAATACTCCAACTGTAATTTGCCCTCCAAGTCCAGCGGAGAGACCTCGTCCGGCGGCAGCAGCTTGAGCAGGTAGGCACAGAATACGTTCTCCTTGTGCAGCTCTTCATCAAACATCCGCGCCACCTGTGAAACGTAGCCGTACCACTTGACAAGGCTGCGCAGCAGGCGGCGGAACTGGTACCGCTCGGCCTGCGTTTTCTGGTTGTAGCGGTCCGCCACGGGCTTCAGAACGCTGCTCATGCGACCCACGGCGTTTTTATCCTGCTTGGTGCTGCGGAAATACTCCTTGGCAAAGGCGTCCACATCCGCATCGGAATAGACAGCAAAGCTCCGCAGCTCCTTCTGAGTCTTGTAAATAAGGTCGGTGTTGACCTCCTGCTCCAGAAAAGTTTCCTGATAAAAGGGCTGGAATGCCTCCCGGATGTCCTCTGCCTTGTTCACAAAATCCAGCACAAAGGTGTCGGTTTTGCCAGGGCAGGTACGGTTCAGGCGGGAGAGGGTCTGCACCGCCTTGACGCCCTTCAGCTTTTTATCCACGATCATGGTGTGGAGCAGTGGTTCGTCAAAACCGGTCTGGTATTTTTCTGCCACGATGAGCACATTGAAGTTGTTGTGGAACTCCTTTTTGGTCTGGCTCTCCGCAATGTGGCTGCCGTCAGCGCGGACGTTCAGAGACTGCTCCGTGTACTCCACGCCGCCGTCCGGTACGGCACCGGAAAATGCCGCTAAGATCTGCACATCGTCATAACCTTGCTCCGCAATATAGCGCTTGACCTCGTGGAAGTATCGCACCGCGGCCAATCGGGAGGAGGTGACCACCATCATTTTGCCCCGTCCGCCGATCTTGTGGCTGGTGGTCTCCCGGAAAGTCTCTACAATGATCCTTGCCTTCTGGCTGATGTTGTAGGGGTGCAGCTCCTCGTACTTGCGGATAAGCTTTGCCGCCCGGCTGGCGGGCAGGTCGGGGTTGTCCGGGATGGTCTTGGCGATCTTGAAGCAGGTGGAATAGGTCATGTAGTTTTGCAGCACATCCAGAATGAACCCTTCCTCGATAGCCTGCCGCATACTGTAAATGTGGAAAGGGTGGTGGCTGCCGTCCGGGTACTCGGTGCCGAACAGTTCCAGCGTGGCGGCTTTTGGGGTGGCGGTAAAGGCAAAGAAGGACAGGTTCTTGTGCCGTCCGTGGGAGGTCAACTCCTTCACCAGTGCATCCTCCGGGTCGATCTCATCCTCCGCTTTGCCTTCCAGCTCGGCATATTCCCGCAGCGCATCCTCGGTGTCGGCAAGGGCGGCTTTCAGCTTCAAAGCAGAGGTGCCGGTCTGGGAGGAGTGCGCTTCGTCGATGATGACGGCATAGTTCTTCCCGGCGGTCTTGTTCACCTCAGTATAGATGACCGGGAACTTTTGCAGCGTGGTGATGATGATGCGTGCGCCGTTGTTGATGGCATCCCGCAGGTCGCCGGAGTTTTTGTCCTCGCCGATGGCCTCCACCGCACCCAGCGTATGGTCGAAGCCGGAGATGGTCTCCTGCAGCTGTGCGTCCAGCACGGTGCGGTCAGTCACCACGATGACACTGGCAAACACCGGCTTGTTCTCGGTGTTGAACAGGGAAGCCAGCCGGTACGCCGTCCAAGCAATGGAGTTGGACTTGCCCGACCCGGCGCTGTGCTGGATGAGATAGTGCTGCCCGGCACCCTTCTGCCGCACATCTGCCACCAGCTTGCGCACCACGTCCAGCTGATGGTACCGGGGAAAGATGAGGGTCTTGCCGTCCTGCAGGCTCATAAACTTTTGCAGAATATCCATCATGCTGTCCTTCTGGAACACTTCTTCCCAGAGGTAGGCGGTAAGGTAGCCGTTGGGGTTGGGCGGATTGCCTGCACCGCCGTCCCGCCCGGCACCGTTGGAGCCCTGATTGAAGGGCAGAAAGCGTGTGTCCTTGCCTGCCAGCCGCGTTGCCATCCACACCTCGGTCAGGTCTACGCAAAAGTAGCCCAGAATGCGCTTGTTGAACTGGAAACACACCTCCCGGGGGTCCCGGTCGTGCATCCACTGCTGTTTGGCGTTCTCCACAGTCTGCCCGGTGAACTGGTTCTTCAGCTCAAAGGCGAACACCGGGATGCCGTTTACCGCCAGCACCATGTCCACCGAGTTGTGGGTGGTGTCGGAGTAGAACCACTGCCGGTTGCAGGTAATCTCGTTTTGGGCGTAGCGCTGGGCGTCCTTCTGGTTCAGCGCGGACTCCGGCTGAAAATAGCACACCCGAAACCGCCGTCCCCGGTGCTTGAACCCATACCGCAGCACCGAAAGCAGCCCGTCCGCATCGCAGGCATTGTTAAAGGCCGTGCAGAACTTCCGCACCGGGTTTACCGGGTTCTGCTTTTCAAAAAATGCCCACTCGTTGGGCTGGGTCTTTTGCACAAAGCGGATCAGGGTATCCACAAACAGCCCCAGCTTGGGGTCGTAGCAATCCCCGTTGCGTGTGTAGCCCCCGGCAGGGGAGAGCAGCGCTGCCGCAATGTCCGATTCAAACTGCTTTTCGGTGGTGTTGAGGGGCATGGTTAGACCTCCTTTTTAAGACAAGAAGCATTTCATACATAACTTTTGGATATCGTTGTCATCGAGCCCAATACTATGAAGAATCATGCAGTAAATTAGACCAACCAGATGGATAGCAGTTGTCACGATACGTTCATCTAAAACTTCTTGCGTTCCGTGGGTGGTTTTGTTCCGATAAATAATAAGGCGCTCAATATCTTCTCTCGTGGGTTTGATGTCGAGGTGACGGAATAGCATGCAAATGAGGTTCTGATAATTGGAGTAAAGAAGATAAATCTTATCCGCATCTGCAAGCGTCATATGGTCGATGGTGCCCTTTAACATGTCGGATGTTTTCTTTGAAAAGCGGTGGTGATTTTTTTGAAATCCTTTTATGGTTGAATGCAATTCTTTCTTTAATGAGTTGAGCATTTTTTCTTCTGCCAAGTAGGTCCCACTTTTAGAATCAGGTTTGATAGGCTCGACATTATTACCACGCAAACGTGCAATTTCACATTCTAAGCAAGTGACAATACTTTTGATTGTATCGTTGGTCGTGCGACCGGATTCCTTGTCTGTTGTAGGAATAAATCCCATGAATGTGAATGGATTGTTTGTGTTTTCGTTATAAATCAGGTCTATCAGGGTGGAAACAGTAACGTCAAGTTCTTCAAAGCAAATATTCTTATCTTCTGTTTTCTGTGTTGGAGTCGAGAACTCTTTAAAGTACATGGACGCTGAATCCCACAAAACATCGGCAGTGGGGAGCTTCTTTTGCAAAATGATCTTATCAAAATCAATGTTACGACGGAATGTCAAAAATGATATAAGACTTTTGATTTTTTCGGTGTGAAAGGGAATGTCGCTAAAAGAAATTGGTGAAGAAAATCGAAGATCAATATAACCGTTTCTTCCAGAAATGGAAACATCTGTTTGGCTGTGATACTGAGTGATCATTTGACCGATGGCGACAGTTATATTGAGACCGCCATAGCTTATGGTAAATGGAAAGGCGGGCTTAGGAGAAGCGGGCTTGATAGCGTCGCCGATAATTTTGTAAGGTGGTTGATCAAGGTGGAATAACTGATTTATTGTTCCTCCCACAAAACGGATGGCATCAATCTTATTCCAATCAGGGAAGCAGACATTGCTCTCCTGAACAGCGTATATATTGGCATGAAGATTGAAGAATGTCTTGATAGGTGGAATGGAAAAGCTGTCGATATAAATAGCAATGAGTTTTCCATCATGTGTGACACCGGAGTAATGGCTCTTTTCTTTTTTTACTATTGCAAAATGGGATTCTGTCGAAGCGTTTTCAACAGGGTGATTATTCATAATACGAAAATCATAATTTTCTTCGTAAAATGTTGCGCTACCTTGTTCGCAATCCAAAACGCCAGACCGTGGAGAAATTTCATCCTTCATAAGTTTACACCTCCCGTTTTCCCGTTACAACCTCATAAATCAAACTTTTCTTATAGCTTTCCAACTCTTGCACTAACAGTTCTTTTTTCATGATTAACTTGTTCAGTTCTAAAGAGCGTTTCTTAATGAAACTAACGATTTCAATTTGTTCTTCAATAGGAGGAAGCGGAATTGTAAATGCAAGAACTTTGCTGGAACTTGTACAAGCCAGATTTGTGGTTTTGATTGCCGTTATATCAAAATAGGATCGACCAACATCAGAAGCCGTCAAATATTCCAAAAACTCTGGAAGTAAAATAGTTTCATTGGTTTGGACAGCAAATACATGATTCTGATGCAGACAAGGTTCGATTTCGCCATGCCAGACGCAACCTCGGCCAAGTTTGTCACGGTCGCCGCCTTCGGTCATAAGAACATCACCGGAATGAAGTCTGTATTTCAAATCCTCATCGGGTGTTACTTCAATAGTAGCCAAATCGTTCAAATCAACATAACCGCCCTGCACATTTGCAACTCTTAAATAAGGACGCTCTACTAAGACGGTATCTTTGCTATAACTTTTTCCGAGAGTAATGCCGGATTTAATTGTAGCACAGTGACGCAGTTGAGTTTTTCGCCACTCTTTCGGAATCTCCCCGATCCACTCAACCCCGCTATCCTTCATCTCCCGCTCACCACGCACGCCTTTGGTAACAGCCTGCGTAATAACCGCCTGCTTGAGTTTTTTGTATTCCTCAATGCTGGAGCGGGTTTTGAAAAGTATTTTATCAATACTTGAGCATTCTAAATCTAGAAAATCAGCTCTTGATTTTTGCTCATCAAGAGGAAGAGTGAAAAGCCGGACTTGTGCAAAGTTAGAATAACGCATTGCCTGACCATCACGAACCATATTTGTGGTTCGTTGCAGGGCGTCAATATAAACTGAGGACTTCAAAAGCCATCTATAAAAGCGTGGGTAAACCAATTCAAGATTCGGAACAAGCATAACGTATGCGGAGCTAATAGCGCCGGATTTTGTGCTGTATTCCAGTCCGCCTTGAAAACTACGCATACTGATTACAAAATCACCAGCTTCGACGTGTTTGAGAATATCAAAATCTTTTTCAACAGTAACAACTTTAGAGCCAGTCAGCTCCATATAGTCATCCTGATAAAGAATGCCATATTGTTGGCTAGAGGTAAGCTGGCGCTCGCCTTTCTGTGCCTTGTCTTTACGCTGAGTGAAGAGAGCTTTTGGGTTTATGGTTCTCCACCCCTCCGGAATTTCCCCAATCCATTCAATGCCGCTGTCTTTCATTTTCCGTGCCATGGTCAGCCCTCCTTATGGAACAGCTCTGCCAGCCCGGCGGAGATATCCTGTTCCAGTGCGGTGATGCGTGCCACGATATCCTCCACGGCTTCCGGTGCCTGATACTCGTAGAAATAGCGGGTCATGGGGATCTCGTAGCCCACCTTGGTCTTGCTGTGGTCGATCCATGCGTCGGGGGCGTAGGGCAGAACTTCCCGGGCAAAGTAGGCGTCAATATCCTGCACCAGCGGCACGTTTTCAGTGTCCCGCAGGCTGGTGTCCGGCACGGGCTTGCCGCGTTTCAGGAGGATGTTGCCTGCCTCGTCCCGCTGGGGACGCTCTACCACGATCTTGTTGTAGCCGAACTCCACGCTCTCGAACACCTTGCTCTCGCAATAGATGCCGTTTTTGTCGCCGTACACCTTGCCGTTGGCAAATTCGCCGTAGGCGGTGACGATCAGTTCCCGGCAGGCATCGGTGATGTCGTTGCGCTTGGTGCCGATGCTCTTGCGGCGTGGCTCAAAGCAGTGGCTGGCGTCAATAAGCTGCACCTTGCCCGCACGGTGGGCGGGCTTATCCTTGCTGAGCACCCAGATGTAGGTGGAGATGCCGGTGTTCATGAACATATCGGTGGAAAGCTGGATGATGCAGTCCAGCCAGTCGTTTTCCAGAATATACTGCCGGATGTTGCTGGGCCCGCTGCCGGCATCGCCGCTGAACAGGGGAGAGCCGTTCTGGATAATGGCCATCTTGCCCTTGTTTGCCAGCTTGGCAAGGCCGTTCAGCACAAAAAGCTGCTGACCATCGCTGATCTTGGGCAGACCGGGCGCAAAACGCCCCATCTCGCCCCGGGCGGCTTCGGCTTCCACCGCCTTCTGCTCCCGTTTCCAGTCGATGCCGAAGGGCGGGTTGGAGATGATGTACTGGAAGGTGAATCCGGGGAACTGATCCTCTGACAGGGTATCACCGAACCGCATATTGTTAGGGTCGCCGCCGCGGATCATCATGTCCGCCTTGGCGATGGCAAAGGTGGAGGGGTTGAACTCCTGCCCGAAGCAGGTCACCTCAATGTCGCTGTTCAGCTCGTGGATGCGCTCCTCCATGCAGCTCAGCATCTGGCTGGTGCCCATGGCCATATCGTAAACGGTCATGCTGCTGGTATCGAGGTCGGCTTCGGACAGCAGCAGATCGGTCATCAGGTAGATGATATCCCGGCTGGTGAAGTGGGCTCCGGCTTCCTCGCCAAAGCTCTCGGAGAACCGCCGCACCAAGTCCTCGAAGATGTAACCGCAGTCTACCGCGCTGATCTTGTCCGGGCCAAGATAGCCCTTCTCGGAGCCGAACTCCTTGATGACGAGGTAGAGGGTGTTGCTCTCTACCATCCGCTTGATGATGTTGTCAAAGTCGAACTTTGCCAGCACGTCCTGTGCGTTGGCAGAAAAGCCGGACAGGTAATCCCGGAAGTTGGACTCAATGTTGTCCGGGTCTGCCAGCAGGGTCTCGAAGGTAAACCGGCTGGTGTTGTAGAACTGGTAGCCGGAGGCCTTCTGCAAAAAGCCGTCGATGACCTGCAGCTTTTTCACCTTCTCGTAGGTGTCCAGCACTGCCTGATGGGTGGGCAGCAGGCAGTCGTGGAATCGCTTCACCACGGTCATGGGCAGAATGACCAGACCGTACTCGTGGGGCTTGAACGGCCCCCGCAGCATATCGGCTACGTTCCAGATCATGGCGGCTTTTTCGGCAATGTTGGCACCTACGGCGGTGATCTTATCGTTTGGCATACGTTGCTCCTTATTTTTTGTGATAGGTGGACATCCTGATTTTACAACAATGGGTGTCCTATAAATCGGATAGCAGGATGCTTTTCCTGAAAAATGATTCTTGCATCTATTGTACCACGATAAAAGTGGAAACACCATATTCCGGCAAAAGAAAATGCCCGCCTGAAAGTCAGACGGGCATACTGTAAATCATATCATCTGAAAATGCCGCAGAGCCTCCACAATTGCATCTTCTTTTTCCTTGGGACACTGAGGCCGCTTCGCATTTTCGGACTTCGCCTTATGGTGGTTCTCCCGTACCTCCAGACCGCATTTCTGCTTAACCTGCGAGATATACAGGGAAGATACTTTCAGCCCGGTCTGTTCCAATACACGAGCCTTGATTTCAGGATAAGTCGCACCCTTTTGCAATCCTGAAGTGTCCATGCCCTCCAAGGAGAACTCTACACGGACTTTTTTGGAGTCGATCTCACCCTTGGAAAGTGCAATTACACATTCCACATGCTTTGTCCTCGGGAACAAATCCACCGGCTGCACCTTTTCTGCGTGATACCCATTCTGCTGCAGCCATGCGGCGTCTCGGGCGGCGGTGGCGGGGTTGCAGCTGACATACACCACCCGGCGGGGTGCCATGCGTACCACGGCAGAGAGGGTGGCTTCGTCGCAGCCCTTGCGGGGCGGGTCCAGCATGACGATGTCCGGGTGCAGACCCTCGGCGGCCAGCTGGGTGGCTGCCTGTCCGGCGTCGGCACAGAAAAAGCGGCTCTTGGCGGCTACGGCCTCGCCCATGCGGGCAGCGTTGGCCTTGGCGCTCTCGATGGCCTCCGGCACGATCTCTACGCCAATCAGCTCCCTGCATTGCTCGGCCATGGAAAGACCGATGGTGCCCATGCCGCAGTAGAGATCCAGCAGCGTGTCGTCCGGGGTCAGCTGCGCGTACTGCGCAGCAACGCCGTACAGCCGCTCGGCGGCAAGCGTGTTGACCTGATAGAAGGACAATGGTCCCAACCGCACCGGTACGCCGCAGAGAGTGTCCTCAATATAGCCCGGGCCGTACAGGATGTGATTTTCACTGCCCAGAATGACGTTGGTGTTTTTGGCGTTGACGTTGAGCAGAATAGTGCTGACGGCCGGGAACTGCCCCCGCAGCGCGGTGCAAAGCTGCTCTGCGTGGGGCAGTTTTGCCCGGGTGCATACAAGGCACACCATGATCTGCCCGCTGTGCGCGCCGCGCCGCAGGAAGATGTGCCGCACCAGACCCTTGCCGCTCTGCTCATCATAGGGGCGGATGCCCTGCTGTGCAAAAAAGGCGCACAGCGCGTTGCCGATCTCGTTCAGCACGCTGGGCTGCAGCTTGCAGTCCGGGCAGGGGACGATGCGGTGGGTGCGCCCGGCGTAAAAGCCGATGCAGGGCACGCCGTTCTTGTCTACGCCCACAGGGAACTGCACCTTGTTGCGGTAGCGGTCTACCTCCGGGGAAGGCAGGATGTCCAGCACCGGCACCTCCAGCCCGCCAATGCGGCGGAAGGCGTCCAGCACACTTTCCTGCTTGGCGCGCAGCTCAGCGGCATAATCCAGATGCCGCAGGCTGCACCCGCCGCAGGGGCCGGCCACCGGGCAGTCCACCGGGATACGGTCCGGCGAGGGGGTGAGCAACTCGTCCAGAATGCCAAAGGCGTACCGGCCGCAGTCCTTCACGATGCGCACCCGTGCTTCGTCCCCGGGGGCGGTGCCGGGGACAAATACGGCCTCGCCATCGGCACTGTGGGCCACACCGCTGCCGTCGCTGGAAAGGCGTTCGATGCGCAGGGTCAGGATCTGGTTTTTCTGTAAAGGCATGGTTTCTCCTTGTGTGATGGGCTCAGGTTACAGTTGGGCAGGGCTTGCCGGGTCGGCGTCCTGCTGGGCGGCAAAATACTTGCTGGGCGGCACGCCCTTGGCGCGCTTGAACACCCGCGAGAAATAGAATTGGTCGAAAAAGCCTACCGACACCGCCACCTCCGCAATGGAAAGGTTACCTGCGCGCAGCAGCTTGCAGGCTTCGTTGATGCGGTACTCGGTCAGGTAGTCGATGGGGCTTTTGCCCACGTTCAGCATGAACACCCGGTACAGGTGGCTGCGGGAAACCCCCACGCTCTTGGCTACATCGTCAATGGAGATGTCGTGGGAGTAGTTGAACTGGATGTACTTGATGGCGTTCAGCACATACTGGCTGGAGGAGGAGGCCGTGTGGGGCTTGCCTGCGCTGGTCTCCCGCATCAAAGCAGCGATAAACAGGTACAGATACCCCACCATGGCGGCCTCGTCCTGTGGCTGCAGCCCGCGGGAGGAATAGATGTTGGTCAGCGCTGCCCGCATTCCGTCCGGGTCGCTGGTGTGGTGCACGGGAGCGTCGTCCGTAAAGGGCAGCTGCGCGGCCAGCTTGTGGGCGCAGGCACCGTTAAAGCCCACCCAGCTGTACTCCCACGGCTGCTGCTCGTCGGCGGTGTAGCGGATCAGCTGGCTGGGACGGGCAAAGAACAGGTCACCCTCGCTTACCTCCCAAGTGCGGCCGCCCACCTCGAAGATGCCCTTGCCGGATACCACCAGATGGATCAGGTAGTGGTCACGGATGCCGGGTCCCCATGTCTGCCCCGGAGCGCACCGCTCCAAGCCGCAGTTGAAGATGGACAATTCGATGTTGTTGGTGTAATTCTGCTTAAAGGATTGCTTATAAACGTCTGGCATGGCAGCTTTACCTCCGTCCTGTCACATTCTGCACCCAGTATACCATAGAATGCCCTGCAAATTCAACAAAAGTACATCTTATTCTTTGCACCTGACGCCAAATTTTGGATTTTTAGGTCAAATAAATTGAAAAAACGCCCGAAATGCATTACAATAGGCAAAAAGAGCAGAATCGTTTATTCCGGAGGGGAGGAGCTGTCATGGCCACCAGTGCACAACTCAGAAAACAGATCCTGCAGGGCAGCTGGGACGCCGTACTTGCTGCACTTTATGGGACGGATCCGGCGGTTTTGCAGCGGCAGCGCGGGCGCTATGCGGCTGCGCTGGAGCAGTTTGAACTGTATTTCGGCCCCGGGCGGCAGGTGCAGGTGTACTCTGCACCCGGGCGGGCAGAACTGGGCGGCAACCACACGGATCATCAGGGGGGCTACGGCCTTGCGGCGGCGGTCACGCTGGATATGGTGGCAGTGGCTGCCCGCAACACAGATGGCTATGTGCGGGTCAAGTCCCGGGGGTTCAACAAGCTGGATGTCATTGATCTGGCCACTGCAGAGCCGCAGGCAGGGGAGAGCACCCATTCGGCCAGCCTGATCCGCGGCATTGCCGAGGGCTTCCGCGCAGTGGGTAAGCAGATCGGCGGCTTTGACGCCTACACTGCCAGCGATGTGCTGCGGGGCTCCGGTCTGTCCAGCTCGGCGGCCTTTGAGATGGGCATGGCCTCCATCTGGAACGAGGAATACAGCACCGGGCTGACCCCGGCAGAGCTGGCGGGCATCTGCCAGTATGCGGAAAACACCTATTTCGGCAAGCCCAGCGGTCTTTTGGATCAGCTGACCAGTGCGGTGGGTGGCATTATCTTTGCGGATTTTGCCGATCCGCGCACCCCAAAGATTGAAAAGCTCCATGCAGACGGTCTGCTGCCGGAAGGAATGTTCCTCTGCGTCACCGATACCCGGGGCAGCCACAGCGAACTGACTAGCGAGTTTGCGGCGATTCGGCAGGAGATGGAGCAGGTGGCCGCCTGCTTCGGCAAGCCACTGCTGGGTCAGGTGGAAGAGAACGCGTTCTGGATGGCACTGCCTGTCCTGCGCAGCTGCTGCGGAGACCGTGCAGTGCTGCGGGCGATCCATTATTTTGAGGAGAATGCCCGCACGCTGGCGCAGCGGGATGCGCTTTATGCAAAGCAGTTCCCGGTGTTTGCAGGTCTGGTGAAGCAGAGCGGACAGGCTTCCTTTGCGCTGTGTCAGAATGTGTACTGCACAGCGGATGTGCGGCATCAGGGACTGTCCGTAGCGCTGGCTTTGAGCCAGAGCATTCTGCGGGGCAGTGAGGGCGCATGGCGGATGCAGGGCGGCGGCTTTGCAGGCACCATTCAGGCTTATGTGCCCGGGCAGCTGCTGGAGCGGTACCATACAGCCATCGAGCAGGTATTCGGGCAGGGCAGCTGCTATGTGCTGCGCCTGCGGGAGCAGGGTGCAGTCCGGGTGATCTGAACAAAACAAAAAGCCGTGCATGGCCGGAATGCTCCGGGATGCACGGCTTTCTTATAGCTTATTACTGAAGAGAAAAAGGCTGGGGGAGAGAATTTTCGACCGGCTGGTCATCTCGCTGCTGCGTATTATCCAAGTACTGGACGGCAGTGACAGTAGCCTCGCGGGTGATGCCAAGCAGGCGGCCGATCTGCTGAGAGAGCTTGATCCCGGTCTGCACACCTGTCTTGATCATGCGGAAAAGCAGCATGGGCACAAAGGTGAAGGAAAACGAGATCAGCCCACCGTTCCAGAAGAAATCATTGAAGTGCAGATTGTCAAAAAAGCTGCCGACAGCATCGCCGAATTCGCTGCCGCCAAAGGCAGCGCACTGCTCCTCGGGGGAGAGGGCTGCGTAGGAAGAGGGCAGCTGAAGCTTTTTCATAAATAAGAACACTCCTTTCCGGGTCGATCAAGGATCAGCACAGAGCTACCAGTGTGGGCAGGCAATTCTGCTGATCGGCCTCCTGTGCGGCCTGTTTGTCAGCCTTATACTGGTCAACGGCATCTTTGAGCTCGGTCACAAAACCCTTGAGGGAAAGATAAATGCTACGTGCCTGAGCATAGGCATAGTAACCGCCCAGACCGGCCAGACCGATCGTGGCGACCTTGCTCCAAGTGTTCAGCTTGCCCCAGTAGTGCCCAATTGCATCACCAACACCCAAACCATCGTTCAGGGCATTCTGCATACCGGAAACTGCAGCCTGGAACGCATAGCGGCCCATCATGCCCAGCAGGTTTACCGTGGCATTGATGCCAAAGGCCATCACCTGCTCCGGAGTGATGTTGATAGAAAGGGCACCGCCCTCGGTATAGGTCATCTCCTCGGCAGAGAGCACAGAGCAGCAGGCGGGCAGCTGCAGCGGGCGCTGATATGTATGATCCATGATGGAAAACTCCTTTCGCACACAGAACTCCCCAAGGGGCAGTTCATCTAGTAACTGAATTGTAGCATATCTGCACAAAAATGACAAGAGAGCGCGGGTTTGAAAATCATGATACATTTGTGAATATATTGTGACGATGCGCTATAAAACTGACCTGAATACGCCATAAACGCGCAAAACTCCTGCTTTTTTACGGCGAAAAAATGTTGTAGCAAAAATGTGCTGAAAAAGCCGATCAACAACAAAGGCATCTGCCCGTACCCGCTGCGCAGAACGCAGCAGCGGGAAAAGCAGATGCCTTGTGTATTTTACAGGTTGCCAAGCGAAAGGGAAACGAGGTCAAAGTGCTTTCGGCACGCGCTCATACAGCGTGGTCAGCGCGGCGATGTGCCCGGCCAATGCAGCGGGCAGGGGCTGTGCCAGCCGCCAGCGCCAGTTTGCGCCCTGTGTGCTGGGGGTGTTGATGCGGGCCTCGCTGCCCAGATGCAGCCAGTCTGCCAGCGGGATGATGGCAGTATCCGAAACACTGGCAAGGCAGGCACAGATCATGCCTTCGGTCAACTCCTCCGGCGTGCAGCGCAGATACCGGCAGGCGTAGGCTACGTCCTCGGCGCTGGCGTTGCTGCGCCAACCCTCGGTGGTCACGTTATCGTGGGTGCCTGTATACACCACACTGTTGCGGGGGTAGGTGTGGGGCAGGTAGTTGCCCGACTCCCGGCTGTCGAAGGCAAACTGCATGATCTTCATGCCCGGGTAGCCGCTTTCGGCCAGCATCGCCTTCACCTCCGGGGTCAAGTAGCCCAGATCCTCGGCGATGATATTGCCGCCGCCCAGCGCCTGTTGCATGGCGTGGATAAAGTCCCGGTCGGGGCCTTTTTCCCAGTGACCGCCTGCAGCCGTTGTGTTTTCGGCAGGGATAGAGTAGTAACTCTCGAAACCGCGGAAGTGGTCGATGCGCACCACATCGTAGATGGAAGTAGCGTGCTTCATGCGCCGCTTCCACCAGTCAAAGCCGGTGGCCTTGTGGGCGGGCCAATCGTACAGCGGGTTGCCCCACAACTGTCCGTCTGCCGCAAAGGCATCCGGCGGGCAGCCGGCTACATGGGTCAGGTGCATCTGTCCATCAGTCTGGAACAGCTCCGGGTGGGTCCACAGGTCGCTGGAATCCGGGCTGACGTAGATGGGAATATCGCCCACCAGCAGGACACCTTTGCGGTTGGCATAGGCCTTCAGCGCGTTCCACTGGGTGTAGAAGAAGAACTGCACCGCCTTGTGGTAGCTGATTTGGTCTGCCAGCCGTGCCTTTGCGGCGGCAATGACCTCCGGCTCCCGGCAGCGCAGGGCGTCCGGCCAGTCGGCAAGGCCTGCCTGTCCCTGCTCTGCCTTTACCGCCATGAACAGGGCGTAGTCCTCCAGCCAGAAGCTCTGTGCCGCGCAGAAATCTTCATAAGCAGGGGAGGGGGCTGCCAGCAGCCGGTCAGCGGCCTTTTTCAGCAGCACCGGGCGCTGATTGTACAGTGCACCGTAGTCAACGGTGCTCACCGGCTGCGCGGCGGGGATCTCTTCGGCGGTCAGATAGCCATCTGCCGCCAGCAAACGAAAATCGATAAAGTAGGGGTTTCCGGCAAAGGCGGAAAAGCTCTGGTAAGGACTGTCGCCATAGCCGGTAGGGCCGATGGGCAGGATCTGCCAATAGGTCTGTTTTGCCTCGGCCAGAAAATCAACGAATGCGGTCGCTTCACTGCCCAGCGTACCGATGCCAAAAGGCCCCGGCAGGCTGAACACCGGCATCAGAATGCCGCTTGCACGCATAACGTGCACCTCCTTAGCCCTTTACAGCACCGGCCACGACACCCTCGATGATGTACTTCTGGCAGGTCATGTAGAGGATAATGATGGGGATGATAGCAATGATGATGCAGGCCATCATGGGAGCCAGCTCCACACGACCGTAGCCGCCGCGGAAATACTGGATCGCCATGGGGATGGTGCGGTACTTCTTGATATCCAGAACCAGCGTGGGCAGCAGGTAGTCGTTCCACACCCACATGGTCTCCAGAATAGCAGTGGAGATCATGGTAGGCTTCAGGATGGGGAACACGATCTTGAAGAAGATCTGGATGGGGTTGCAGCCATCGATCATGGCTGCTTCCTCGATCTCCATGGGAACGCTCTTCATAAAGCCGGTAAACATGAACACGGCCAGACCGGCGCCGAAGCCCAGATAGATGATGCAGATGTTCCAAGGGTTGTTCAGGTTCAGACGGTCAGCGGTCTTGGACAGGGTGAACATGACCATCTGGAAGGGAACGACCATGGAGAACACGATCAGCAGGTTCATGAACTTGCTCAGCTTGTTGTTCACGCGGGTCAGGTACCAACCGGTCATGGAGCAGCACAGCAGGATCAGCACCACACTGGTGATGGTGATCAGAAGGCTGTAACCCATGCTGGAGAGGAAGTTCATCTTGGTCACGCCGTAAACGTAGTTGCGCAGTCCGGCAAAGGTCTCGGCGGTGGGCAGACGGAACACCGTGGAGGTAGTAAAGCTGCCCTCGGTTTTCAAACTGTTCAGCAGGATCAGTACGATGGGGTAGATCCACAGCAGGCAGAGAAGCACCATTACAACAACAAGGATGACATCCCAGGTTCTTTTCTGTTTCGACATTACTGCTGCACCTCCTTAGAGCGGGTAAAGTGAAGCTGGATCAGCGAGATGACCACCACGATCAGGAAGAACACCACAGCCTTTGCCTGACCGATGCCCTTCCACTGCGCACCGGAGCGGCCGTAGAAGGTGTTGTAGATGTTCAGTGCCAGCATTTCACTGGCGTTGGCGGGTTCGCCTGCGGTCAAAGCCACGTTCTGGTCGAACAGCTTGAAGCTGTTGGTCAGGGTCAGGAAGGTGCAGATGGTTACGCTGGGCATGACCATGGGGATCTTGATCTTGAACAGGATCTCGCGGTCGTTGGCACCGTCGATCTTAGCGGCCTCGATCAGGTCGCCGGGCACACTTTGCAGGCCAGCCACATAGATGATCATCATGTAGCCGATCTGCTGCCAGCACATCAGGATGACCAGACCGACGAAACCGGCCTTGGCATCCAGCGCCAGCAGAGGTTTCTGCAGGTTTGCCAGCACACCGTTGAGCAGGATCTGCCAGATGTAGCCCAGCAGGATGCCGCCGATCAGGTTGGGCATGAAGAACACGGTACGGAAGATGTTGGTGCCCTTGATGCCGCGGGTCAGCACCAACGCAATTGCAAAGGCGCACACATTGATGAGCACAGTGCTCACCACGGTAAAGACCGCCGTAAAGCCAAAGGCGTGCAGAAAGGTGGAATCCTGAAATACTGCAATGTAGTTCTGGATGCCTACAAAGGTGGTCTTGGAAACGGTAGTGAACCGCTGGAAGGACAGATAAACGCCCCAGATAAAGGGCCAGATGAAGCCGATGATAAAGGCGACCAGAGTAGGAAGCACAAATATCGGCCAGTATTTACTAATGGCTTTTTGCATGATATACCTCCTGA
>ERZ1034691.118-NODE-118-length-60748-cov-19.379236_pt1 | contig 60748 bp, 39 predicted proteins | sample MGYA00520638_ERZ1034691 | MGnify/ENA primary metagenome ERZ1034691 (study PRJEB33766, sample SAMN09781763) | gut metagenome | biome: gut microbiome | host: Homo sapiens | place: Madagascar | study: EMG produced TPA metagenomics assembly of the PRJNA485056 data... | reverse complement strand
TATAAAATATTTTTTTATGGATGTAGATGGAACATTGACTAACGGAAGTATTTATATAGATGGGAATGGTGAATGCTGCAAACAATTTAATGTTAAGGATGGATATGGAATATCTAATTTGCTAAAAAAGAACAATGTAGTTCCAATTATTATAACAGGAAGAAATTCTATCTATGCTGAAAAAAGAGCGGCAGAATTAGGAATTACCCACATATATCAGAATGTTAAAGATAAGAAAGAATTTATTATAAAAATTACAAAAGAAATGAATATTGACTTAGCAGAAGTGGCGTATATAGGTGATGACTTAAATGATCTTGCAGGTATGGAATTGGTAAAGAAAGCAGGAGGTTTAGTTGGATGCCCAGTAGATGCTGATGATGCTGTGAAAGAAATTGCTGATTATATATCAGATTACGAGGGAGGAAATGGTGCTGTTCGAGATTTTATAAATTGGATTTTACTGCTATAGGAAAATAAAGTGATTTGACAAGTAATATGGGGATGAAAAATAGAAAATGCCATTTAATTCATATATTTTTATTTTAGTTTTTTTACCATGTACTATATTTGGATATTATATTACGACTAACAGAAATGCGAATGCAGGAAAGCTATTTTTGATAGTAGCATCTACTATTTTTTATGGATTTAGTGGAAAGTACAATTTGCTGATATTAGTTGCCAGCATAGGATTTAATTATGTAATATCTAAATATATATCAAAAAAGAATAAAACACTTTTAGTAATAGGTATTTCTGCAAATATCATTTTATTAGGATATTGCAAATATTACAATTTTTTTATTCTCAATATTGATCGTTTTCTTAAATTGGATTTTGTAACAAGAAATATAATATTACCATTAGGAATAAGTTTTTATACATTTCAGCAAATTCAGTATTTAGTATCTGCGTATGAGGGAGAATGTGAAAAAGGCTCGTTTATAGATTATGTTTTGTACATTATGTATTTCCCGAAAATACTTATGGGACCACTGACAGAGCCCGCAGAATTGATTGGACAGTTTAATCAGTGTAACAGGAAGCAGATCAATTATGACAATATCGTAGCAGGAATAGAAATGTTTGGGTATGGGCTTTTTAAAAAGGTAATTATTGCTGATACTTTTGCTAAGGCTGTAGATTGGGGATTTGGAGATATTACAAGACCTACAGCAGGCGAGTTTATAATTATTATGTTGGCCTATACATTTCAAATTTATTTTGATTTTAGCGGTTATAGTGATATGGCAATAGGAATATCCAAAATGCTGAATATTGACTTACCAATCAATTTTGATTCTCCATATAAATCATTTTCAATACGAGAATTTTGGAAAAGGTGGCATATCTCATTAACTAATTTTTTTACAAAATATATTTATATTCCTATTGGTGGAAGCAGAAAAGGCAAAGTAAGAACATATATTAATACAATGCTGATTTTTTCAATCAGTGGAATTTGGCATGGAGCAAGCTGGACATACATTGTTTGGGGAGTAATGCATGGAACGGCATGTGTGGTTGAACGAATAATTGGAGATAGATGGAATAAAATTCATGCAGCAGTAAGATGGTTTATGACATTTTTGAATATAAATATTTTATGGTTATTGTTTAGATCGGAAAGTGTCACAGCATGGATAAAGATATTATATAAAATAATTTGTTTTAACAGTATGGAAATAAGCGACGATCTTATTTCAATTTTTAATTTGCCAGAATATAACTTTTTGTTTAATATATGTAAAATTGATATAATCAATGCACATATAAGAGGCTTTGCAATGCTTATAATGTTTATGTTGGCGTTTATAATATGTTTGTGCTGTGAAAATAACTATAAAAGTAAAAAATCGGGAATACTAGGTGCTGTTTTGACTCCTATATGTATTACGTGGAGTCTGATTAGTCTTAGTGCAGAAACTACCTTTGTTTACTTTAATTTTTAAGAGGTTTAATAAATAACGTGAAAACAAAAAAATGGTTACAAATATACGGAATAATGCAAATTGCGCTGCTAATTACAGTTGAAGCAACTGTAATTTATATTGACCCTTTTTTTCATTATCATAAGCCATTGACATCTAAATTTTTTTACCCAATAAATAATGAAAGAAGCCAGAATGATGGTATAACAAGAAATTTTAACTACGATGCAATGATAACAGGTACGTCAATGACAGAGAATTTTTATACGACGGAAGTGGATGATATATTTGGAGTAAATTCCATAAAAGTTCCATATTCGGGAGCAAGCTATAAGGAAATAAATGATGGCATAGAAAGAGCGATTTCTTATAATCCAAAATTAAAATTAGTGATTAGATGTCTTGATATGGCAAAATTTCTGGAAGATAAGGATTATGTAAGAACGGATTTAGGAACTTATCCAACTTATCTGTATGATAAAAAAATATATAATGATGTATATTATATATTTAATAGAGATATATTATTTGGGAAATGCTGGAATATTATAAAAGATGGAAAAAATGGAAATAGAGGAATAACATCATTTGATGAGTATGCTAATTGGATGTTAGATATGAAATTTGGAAAGGAAGCAGTGCTAAAGGAAATTGTAGAATTTGAAGAACCAGAAAAAGAATTGCATTTGACTGAAACTGAGAAAGAAGTATTAGAAGGTAATATTACTCAAAATGTGATTAATGTTGCAGAAAAAAATCCACAAGTGGAATTCTATTATTTTTTGTCTCCTTATAGCGTTGCCTGGTGGGGGAAAACATATCAAAATGGGGATATAAAAAAACAGATTGAAATGGAAAAAATAGTCATTGAGAAATGCTTGAATTATGAAAATATACATATTTTTTCATATAATAATTGCACGGAAATTACTATGTGCTTAGATAATTATAAAGATTTGACACATTACGGAGAATGGATAAATTCAAAAATACTCCAATCTATGAAGAATGGACTTGGAGAGTTGACAAAAGATAATTATATGGATTATTTAGAAAAAGAGTACTTGTTGTATAGTAATTTTGACTACAATAGTTTAATAAATGAAAAGTAAGTTAGTTTAGTAAAAAACAAAAAGTTGAGGGTGAACAAAGTTATGTTCTGTACTTTAACGCATTATAACGTCAGCTCATTTTATGATATAGGGTTGAAATTTCTGACAGAAGACGATTATTATCATTCTGATACAGTTGTAGGATGTGTATTGGTGCGGGTGAATGGTTGCCACATATACCAGTATTTAATAAATGATATGCAAGAAAAGGATTTCTAAATGAAAATCTATCAGATAAATGTAGTTTGCTCCATAGGTAGTACAGGGCGAATCACCACAGATATCAGTCATTATGTGGAGCAGCAGAGAGGTCAATGTCGAATAGCCTACGGTCGCGGCACTGCGGAAGATGGAATTGATGCAATAAGAATTGAAACAAAGTACGGAAGCATTTTTCACGCAGTTATGACAAGGCTTACGGATCGGCATGGTCTGTATTCAAAACATGCTACCAGACGGCTGATAGAAGACATTAGACAGTATGCTCCTGATATTATACATTTGCATAATATCCATGGGTACTATTTGAACTATGAATTATTGCTTGAATTTCTAAAAGAATACAATAAGCCTGTTGTGTGGACCTTACATGACTGTTGGGCATTTACGGGACACTGTGCGCATTTTGATGCCGTGGGATGTGATAAATGGAAATCGAAATGCGAGAACTGTTGCCAGATCAGGGAGTATCCTGCTTCCCTGTTTAGAGATGCCTCTGCAGAGAATTATGTAAGGAAGCAGCAGGCTTTTTGTGGTGTGGAGAAGCTACAGATCGTCACGGTATCGGATTGGCTGAAGCGGATGGTGCAGAATTCATATCTGTCAGATTATCCTGTAATGACAATATACAACGGAATAGATCTGCAGGTGGTGAAGCCTTGTTGCTCAGATATTAAAGAGAAATATCAACTGGAAGATAAAAAGGTGATACTGGGAGTAGCTTCCGTATGGAATGAAAAAAAGGGTTTAGGAATTTTCCGGGCACTTGCACATAGACTGCCCGAGAATTACAGAATCGTCATGATAGGCATAGGGGATAAGCAGAAGAGAGAACTCCCTGAGAATATTCGAAGCATTGGAAAAGTAAGTTATGAAGAACTGGCGAGATGGTACTCTGCAGCTGATGTCTATGTGAACGGAAGTATTGAGGAGACTATGGGACTTACGACGGTGGAAGCAATGGCGTGTGGTACTCCTGTAGTAGTACAGAATGCTACGGCAGTACCGGAGGTTGTAGGAGAAGGCTGTGGCATTGTTGTGGAGAAGGGAGATCTGGAAGCAATGATTACCGCAATATGTTCCATGCAAAAGACGCCTGAGATATCCGCACGTTGTATAGAACAGGCTTCGAAATATGAAAAAGAGCAGCAATATGCAAAGTATTATCAATTATACCAGTCACTTATGAAATAAGGCTACAGAGGTATAGAGTATGAAAGTGTTGTTTTATTCGAATATTCCCTCTCCATATAGGGTGGATTTCTATAATGAACTTGGAAAAAAATGTGATTTAACGGTTTTATTTGAATTGCATGATTCATCGGAACGTGATGAAAAGTGGCAACATGAGGAGTTCCGGAATTTCCGGGGCATTTATCTAAAAGGAAAGCGCCTGACGACAGATAGCGCATTTTGCCCGGAGATCACAAAATACTTTAAGAGGAAATATGACGCAATAGTATTCACTGTATTGGCTTCACCTACTGCATTATGGGCGGCATCATATCTTCGGAGAAATAAGATACCTTATTATTTTGAAGGAGATGGTGGCTTTATAGGATCCACTAAGGGAATTAAGGCAGCATGGAAGCGTTTTATCATTTCCGGAGCCAAAGGATGTTTTAGTACTTCGGTGGAATTTGACAGGTACTGTGAAGCCTACGGAGCCGGGGAGGAACGAATATTCAGATATCCGTTTACTTCGGTAAGACGCGAGGATGTATTGACAAGACCGCTGACAAGATCTGAAAAGCAACAGAAAAAGCAGGAACTTGGAATTCTTGAAGAGAAAATGGTAATCTCTGTCGGTCAGTTCATCGAGAGGAAAGGGTTTGACTTATTACTCAGAGCGAGTAAGAATTTCCCGGAGGGAACCGGACTCTACATTATAGGAGGAGATCCAACAGAGGAGTATAAGGATATTGTCAGACAGCTGGATTTACAAGGCGTACATTTTGTGCCGTTTATGTCGGCAGGATTATTAAGAGAATATTACCGGGCGGCAGATGTATTTGCTTTCTTCACAAGGGAAGATATCTGGGGACTGGTAGTAAATGAAGCTATGGCGAACGGACTGCCGGTGGTGAGTACGGACAGATGTATTGCAGCAACGGAACTGATTCATAACGGTGAGAACGGGTATGTGATATCGATGAATGATGTGGCAGGGATGAGCACGGCCGTGGGCAAAATTTTAGAGAACCCTGAGATTTGTCGAGAAATGTCACAAAATGCATTGAAAGAGATCAGTGAGCATTATACAATAGAGAATATGGCAGAAGAACATGTGAAGATACTGATGGAGGAATGTAGATGTACTGGCTGATGTGGGGAATATTAACTTTTGGTGTTATGCTGGAAGTATATGGAACAGATATTGTATATAGAGCCCAACACATCATAAAGCAGAAGACGACTATCGGCTATTTTATCTTTGCTACGGTTTCTATGACATTGATGGCTGTTTTGCGTTACGGACAGGGTACGGATTATTTAGCGTATGCATATTTATATACAATAGATTATTATCCTCATGTAGATTTAGTGAATAAGGAACCGGGATATGTGTTTTTTGCCTTTATGCTAAATAAGTTGGGTTTCCCATTCGAAGTTTATGCGGCACTATTGGCGATTGCAGAAATGTATTGTTTCTATCGATGCATTAGTCGTTTCAGTCCATATAAAACGATGGGATTACTATTACTCTATCCTACATTATATTTGACTTATATGTTTTCCGGACTCAGACAGGCAGGTGCAATTGCTATTTTTTGCGGTTTCGCGGTTCCACTTTTGTTAGATAAAAAATGGTTGAAATATGTATTGGCAATTCTGGCGGCGGCGTGCTTCCACAAGACAGCATTGTTGATGTTGGCATTGCCGATTATATATAAGATTAGATACAAATATGTGTGTCGGTTGGTTCCTGCAGCGATAGCTGCCGGAATTATAATTTGTTTTCTGGATGTATCTTCGATACTGAGGTTTATTCTGCAGGATAGAGCTTATGTCTACATGGAATCGTGGGGAAATGCAGATATTAGTATTATGGGACTTGCAGAGAGGACGATCCTGGCTGGATTCGTGCTGTGGAATACGTGGAGAACAGAGGCCGAAGAGGATAGGATTATTATCTTCTCAAAAATATATCTGGTAGGATATATGTTAAGTGCGGTTGCAGCCAGATACTCACTGATGAGTTCCCGGCTGGGGGTATATTGTAAAGCATTGGATATAGTGTTGATACCGATGCTCCTGTATAGAATGAAGCCGCGAAACAGGAAGCTTGTTACAGCTGTAGTTTTGATGTATGCGTTTGTTTTCTTGTATAAGAATATTTTAATGTATATAGGTCAGGGAGGATATCATGCTACAGTGTGGACATATCCTTACATTTCAATCTTCAATAAAGAGGCGTTGGCACTTTGGAAATGATGACAGTAGAAGCCTGATATGCTACAATGAAGGGAATAAGACTGAAGATGAAGGAAGACAGAAAAAGTCTAAAGACAGAACAGATATTTTTAATCATATTTTGTATCTTAGGCTTGTTATATACAATAGCTATCCCACCATTTCGGATGACGGATGAATACCGCCATTTTGTACGGGCGTATGAGATCTCACAGGGGCAGATAATATCTGCGGAGAAGTCTACGGAATCATTACAACAATTGGCGGGACAGGCTACCTGGAAGATCTGGAGAGATGATCCGGATGTAACGATGAGAGAAGAATGGGTAAAGGATAGCACCATTCCGTCCAACTATTCTCCGTTTAGTTATTTTGCCTCCAGCATTTTGCTTTTCTTTATCGGATTTTGTACAGACAAGGTGCTTGTTTTGATCTATGTGGCAAGGTTGGGACAGCTGGCTACGGTGGCATTGCTTTTATATCCGGTGATAAAAAATATTTCTTCAGCCGGTAATCTGTTCATTTTAATAGGACTTATGCCAATGTGCATGCAGGAGTTCGCCGTATTATCGGGGGATTCCATGGCTATAGCTCTTACGATGGATGTCATTGCATTTGTATTGTGGCAACGGGAAGCCGGAGAGGGAAGCATGGGTTGGAATGAAATCCTTGCCATGATAGTAATGGCATTTTTCCTGGGACAGTGTAAATACATCTATGTATTTGTCTGTTTGCTTTATTTCTTTATTCCCAAGAAGCGCTTTGGCGGTATATGGCGAAAAGGTATTGCCGCAGTAGCAGTTGGCGTATGCGCAGGAGTACCAATGCTTGGCTGGCTGTTAAAAGTAGGAAGCATTGGCGGTGCACCGAGATCTGTAGCAGGTGGGAGCAGTTTTACACTCCCCGAAATTGTAGTCAGATCTTTACTGGCAAATGCAAAATTGTATGTTGCGTCATCCACAGCGGATAGTTTCGGAGATTTGGACATACATCCCGGAATTTATTGGACAGTGATCATACTGCTGTTATTGTTCTATGTGGGCATATTAGAAGATAAAAAGGAATTGAAGCTGTCTGTAGGATTGAGACTTGGAATGTTGGGAACCGCAGTAATATCTGTGTTTATGCTGTTTTACACATTTATCGGAGGAACGAATCCGGAGACAGGGGTGACCAATGGATTGCAGGGGAGATATTTTATTCCGATGTATCTTCCGGTGTTGTTGGGAATAAGTATCCCTTCTCGCAAAATAAAATTCCCGGAGATACCACAGAAGTATTTTGTGATAGTAATGGCAATAATAGATGCCGGCATTGCCGGATTAATTATGAAGTGCTGTATAGCATAGAAGGATGGTATACATGAAACTGCTGATAGTAATACCGGCGTATAATGAGAGTATGAATATTGAGCGTGTGGTAGATCACCTGACTCATAATTTTCCACAGTATGACTATGTGGTGGTGAATGATGGATCGAGAGACGATACGGCGGCCATTTGCAGAAAGAGGGGCTATGCACTGATAGATCTGCCTATCAATTTGGGGCTGTCAGGTGCTGTACAGGCAGGGATGCGCTATGCAGTAAAGGGAGGCTATGATGCAGTATTACAGATGGATGGTGATGGGCAGCATAGACCGGAATACATAGCTGTTCTGCAGAAGACGATGGAAGAGAGTGGGGCAGAGATCGTAATCGGTTCACGATTTGTAACTGAGAAAAAACCGCATACGATGCGCATGATGGGAAGCAACCTGATCTCTGCTATCATCAAAATATCTACGGGGAAGAGAATTATGGATCCGACTTCCGGAATGAGATTGTTTGGCAGAGATATTGTAAAAGAGTTTGCTTATGACATGAATTATGGACCGGAACCGGATACGATCTCCTATTTGTTGAAACAGGGAGTGAAAGTAGAAGAGGTTCAGGTGACTATGGATGAGCGTATCGCAGGAGAGAGTTATCTTAATCTCGTCCGCTCAGTGAAGTACATGATGCTGCAGTGCTTCTCGATTGTGTTTATTCAGAGATTCCGAAAGGGGATAAAGTAATGTCGGTTATTCTAAGAGTATTATTGATCATTGCCGGGATCGTATCTTATCTGTACGTGATCCGCAAGATCAGAAAATCGCAGATGAAAATAGAAAGTGCGATGTACTGGGTGTTTTTGGCAGGAGTTATACTGATCATCAGCATTTTCCCACAAATTATTATGTGGATGGCTGATATAGTGGGAGTAGAGTCTCCGGTGAATTTACTCTATTTGCTTATGATCTTCCTGGTACTGTGGAAGTTGTTCTCCCTGACGGTTAGAAATTCACAATTGGAGAATAAAGTGAACTTATTGGCGGAAGAGCTTGCTATCTGGCAGAAAAAGGTAGAAGAAAAACAGTCAGAAGAGCAGGATACAAAGTAGAGACAGAATTGTGGATGGAGACAGATTATGGAAGTAAAATTAATAGAATTCGAGAAACACGGTGACGAGAGAGGAACGCTGATCGCACTGGAACAGTGGAAAAATATTCCCTTTGAGGTCAGAAGAGTTTATTATATGTATGAGACCGGTGCCGGAGTGGTCAGAGGTCATCATGCACACAAACATTTAAAACAGGTCTTGATCTGTGTACATGGTTCCTGCAAGATCCGATTGGATGATGGACAGGAGAAGAAAATCGTACCGTTGGATGATCCCAGTACAGGACTGTATCTGGAATCAAATATATGGCGGGAAATGTTTGATTTCTCAGAGGATGCGGTATTAATGGTACTGGCATCGGAATTATATGATGAATCCGATTATATTCGTGATTATAACAGCTTTTTAGAATATGTGAATCGAGGATAACGAGATGGAGATCGAATACAGCAATTTTCGCAAAATGCATGCACCTATGGGACAGGAACTGTTACAGTGTTTCCGGGATATTTATGATAGTCAGTGGTTCATTCAGGGAGAGAAGCTGCATCGTTTTGAGGAAGAATTTGCAGCTTATTGCGGCACAAAGTATTGTGTAGGTACCGGTAATGGTCTGGATGCACTGCAGCTGATGCTGCGGGCTTATGGGATAGGTGAAGGAGATGAGGTTATCGTTCCTTCCAATACATTTATTGCAACAGCATTGGCGGTTAGCTATACGGGAGCAACCCCGGTATTTGTCGAGCCGAAATGGGAGACGCTGGAGCTGGACCCGGAGAGACTGGAAGAGAAGATAACAGGACGTACTAAGGGGATTATAGCAGTACATCTGTATGGTCGTCTTGCGGAGATGGACAAAATTCTTGAGATAGCAAAACGGCATAAGCTGTTGGTATTTGAAGATGCCGCACAGGCACATGGGGCAGAATATAAGGGAGTGAAAGCAGGAGCGTTCGGAAATGCAGCAGCATTTAGCTTTTATCCCGGGAAGAATCTTGGGGCATTTGGAGATGCCGGAGCCGTGGTTACGAATGATCGGGAAATTGCCGAAAAAGTACGTGCATTAGGTAATTATGGCTCTTATCAGAAGTACAAGCATGAGTTTAAGGGAATGAATTCCCGAATGGATGAGATTCAGGCGGCAATTCTGTCTGTAAAGCTCAAAAGTCTGGATCAGTGGACGGAGGAGCGGAAGAGAATTGCAGAATATTATTATGCCAATATCTGCAATAAATGGATAGAACTTCCGCAGAAGACAGAACAGAATGTATATCATATATTCCCGGTATTCTGTGAGAAGAGGGAAGAATTGCAGCAATATCTGGCGGATAGAGGAATCCATACCCTGATACATTATCCTACCCCGATGCATTTACAGGGAGCCTATAAAGATATGGGATGTTCCGCAGGTGACTTCCCCATTGCGGAGAAGATCTGTGCAAGAGAGCTGAGTATACCGTTGTATCCGGGACTTACGGAGCAAGAGATCAGATATATCGTGGATACTATGAATGCTTTTCAGGTGAACGAATGAAAGTGATAAAAAAATGGCTGATGGCTGATGAACAGAATACCATGAGACGTGCGGCATTATGGAATACGATAGCAAGCGCAGAGTATTCCCTGCAGTCAGCGGTGCTGCTCCTGGTAGTTACCAGAGTGGGAGGACTAACAGAGGCCGGAACTTTTACAATAGCATATACGGTTGCACAGATGATGGCAACCATCGGTAGTTATGCCATGAGAGATTACCAGGCATCGGATGTCAGTGGAAAATATAAGTTTTCTACCTATTGGACCTCCCGAATGATAACAATAGTTGTGATGTTGATCAGCTGTATGGGATATGCGGTTTTGGGAAAGTATGCTGTGCAGCAGATCATTCTGATCGGCATTTTCAGCATTTACAGAACTGTGGATGATATAGAGGATGTTCTCCAGGGAGAGATGCAGAGAAAATATCGTTTGGATGTAGCCGCTAAGATTATGGCGGCTAGAATATTTATTGCAACGTTGCTTTTTACAATTGTGTATGCAGCGACGAAAAACTTATTCCTGGCAACAGCAACATTTGCTGTAACGGCAATCATAGCGGAAGTAATATTGAATGCGCCGGTGTTGGAATATTTCAGCGAGATTCAATTTCGTCTAAATAGGGAAGGGGTAGCAGCGTTACTGGTTACCTGTTTCCCTTTGTGTGCAGGTGGTTTTTTATACAACTACCTGGTAAATGCTTCAAAGTATGCCATTAACAGAAATATGCCGGAAATGTATCAAACTGTTTTTGGCATACTGTTTATGCCTATTTTTGTCATTAACATGCTTAGTGTGTTTATCTACAAACCTATGGTAGCAGAGATGGGACGGCTGTGGTCTGAAGGGGAAAAACGGAATTTCTTTAAAATAGTAATAAAACAGATGTTCATTATTGTGGGGCTGACTGCAATCGTGGTTCTCGGAGGCTATGTTATTGGATTGGATATTCTGGGATGGATCTATGGCGTAGATTTGGCGGAATACAGGGGACTTTTTGCAATACTTTTGTGTTTTGGCGGAATTGCAGCGATGGACGCTTATTTTGTACTGATCTTGACAATCATGCGAAGACAGAAAGTGGTAATCGTGGCATATGGAGTAGCTGCGGGACTTAATATGGTTATGGCAGACAGATTGGTGAATACATACGGTCTGTCAGGTGCAGGAGCGGTATATGGAATTACAATGAGCGTAGTACTGCTATTGCTTGGAATGTTTATGTTACTGGGAAAAGGACGGAGACAGTAGAAGAATGAAGTGGAATGTAAAGAAGCAATGCTATATCTTTATATTTATATGGGCTAATTTATGCTATTTATGTGGGCAGTTATTGCAACAGCTGCTTTCTGTTACGGGTAGCGTTAATGCGATAGAGGGATCTGCGGAAAGCCAGCTATTGGATGCGCTGGATCAAATGAAGCTATTTAAGATTTTAGAACAGCACAATGTAATTATGTTGTTGGTAATAGCTGCTGTCAGTGCCCTGATTGCGTTTGCCATTGTATGGAGATGTGGCTCAAAATTACTGAAGACCCAATGGTACGTGTTTCTATATGCATGGACCTATGCTATTCTGTTCATTTCTTATGATCAATTTGATTCTTTTTACAAAAACTATGGCTTTGAAGGTATAGAGCTTTCTTTTTTTAACAGACTGATCATTTTTCTTATGTCACTGTATGCATGTGCTTTTTTGCTGCGGTTGTCCCGGGAAGAGAAAAAGGTATTACAGAAGTATTTTAGTGGAAAGAATGCAGTTTTCTTTGCTATAGTACTTTCTTATGTTACTTTTGCTTGCTGTGGACAGAGATTATTTCTTTCTTCACAGGCAGTTCCATGGAATATTAATTTGATCACGGTGAGCATTTTCGTACTGTTTGCATATTGGTTAGTTCCGTTGTTCCTTATATTGCTGAATTTTTTAGAAACGAAAAGAATAAAAATTGTTTCAAACAGGACGGAAGAGAAACCGGGAAAGAAAAAAGCGGCTATCTTTATAGGACTGGTATTCATCTGGGGTATATATTGGCTGATATCCTATCCGGCAGTTATTACTTTGGACGGCTTAGATGCATGGCGTGAAGTTATGGCGGGAGGAACCTTTTCAACATCGTTTCCGGCAGTGATAAAAGTTGTATGGAGAGCGTTGTACCATATTGTCCCGGCGGTGGGAATTGTATCGGTTTTACAGATTCTTCTGTTAGCCGGTATTGTGACTGCGTACATGGGATTTTTCATGCAGAAGGGATTATCTTTTAAACGAACCGCACTGATAGCAGCAGTATTTGCTATCCTGCCATCGACCTGCCTGTATGTGATCACTCATGGAAGCAATATATATTATACTATTTGTATTCTGTGGGTTACTTTATACTTTATACGTTTTGTGGATGATAAAGAGTATTTTAAGAAGAATAAATGGGCCTGGATTGGGTTTGGCATTGCAATAGCGGGAACCTATTTATGCAGAAAGGAAGGCTTTGCTGTAGCGATAATTATCATTGCCTTCTTAGTGCTTATGACAATTCGTTATAAGGCATACCCTGTTTTTGCCGCAATATTGCTGGCGGGTATTCTGATCTCAACAACAAACAGGATGGTATATAATAGTGATGTCGCTTATGATGATATGCAGGTAAGCAACCAGGGCGGAACGGCTTTGCTAAATGATGTTACGCTGGCAACGCTATATTTTCATGGAAATATCAGCGAAGAGGATTTGAATATAATACAGAAATATGCGAATATAGAGGACGTGGCAGCAAAGTATACGGATTTCCAGTATGACACTACAACCAGTGAAGTACTTGGAAAATATATGGATGATTCAGAACGGGTGAATAAAATTGCATTTCACTGTATCAGCAACAATTTAGATATTGCATTCCGGGAACGACTTAATAAATCGGAATGCGTGTGGAATGTGATAAATGCAGAGGGAGCTTATCTGGATAGATGCTCGAGAGGAATTGTAGAGAATTCGCTTGGATTGGAAGCAAGAAATACTGTATTGACAAGATTTGTGCAGACGATTTTGTATTTTCCGACTTTTATGTTTTGCGTGTCTGATGTATTTTTGTATAGAGCCGGAATATATGTGTGTATTTTACTGGTATTTGCTTTATATTGGATTAAAAATCATAAATCGGACAGATTGTGGTATCTGGTACCTATTGCAGCGCATTTCGTGGTGATGCTTTTAGTATTGTTGTGGTCATGTTCCAGACATACGTGGAGTATCAATCTGATGGCGACAGCTGTGATTATTTACAGTCTGTTTGAGACCAAAGAGGTAAAGAATGAGTAAGCTATTAACATTTTGTATTTTAACCTATCACAATTTTGATGGCATATTTGACACCCTGAGCAGTTTGTTTGAACAGGATTACCCTCAAATTGAATTGATTATTTCAGATGATGGATCGCCAAATTATGGAGAGTATATTGATGGGATAAAACAGTTCGTAGAGGAAAATAAGAAGAGCAATATCATAGATGTTAGGTATAATCGTATGGATCCCAATGTAGGAACGGTAAAGCATCTTAATGCCGTATTTTCTATGGCAAGAGGTGAGTATATCAAAGACCTGGGAGCAGGAGACACTCTGAACTGTCAGGATGCGCTTACTAAGTATGTGAACTACCTCGAGCAGAATGATTGTGATATTTGTTTCGCAAGAATGCGTGGGGTGAGACCAAATGGTGAATATGTATTCCATTTAGCTGCATGTGAGGACAACTATGATTTATTAAGATCTTTGACAGTAGAGCAGACATTAAATCGATTATTTGCAAGAAACTTTTTGCCGGCTCCGGCGTGGTGTGGGAAGAAAGAGCTTTTTGAAAAGTATGGATATTACTCAGAAAATACAAAATTAATAGAGGATTATCCGTACTGGATTCATTTATGCAGACAAGGTGTACAGTTTGGATATATGGATGACCGGTTGATTGATTACCGTCTGGATGGAGTCTCAAGTGGAGGCTTCTATAGCGAAAAATTTATGGATGATATGGTGGCTATCTACCAAAATTGTATCTTTCCATATGACAGACGCTTTGGAATAATGCAGCCGTTTTATAATTGGTTGAAGAAAATGGGGCTGAATGCTTATTATGCGAAAGCAAGATGGACCAATTATTCTGTCGGCCAAAAAGTACTGGCATATTTGAAATATGGAGTATTCTTTGCATACATATGGTATGGCAATTACAAATATCAAAAAATGAATCAATGAGGAATAAAAAGAAAATATGCTGACGAGAGTGATTCGAAAAATTCTAAATTATATAAAACATATTATCTTTGAAAGGGGATATTTGATTTACTATCTGAATATTCCTTCATTTAAAGGCTCATTAAAAGAGATTGAAAAAAGACCCCAAAAAGAAAAATTAAACTTGGTCTTTATATGTCAATGCCCTACAGCATGGACGACGGCACAGCCTATGTATGAAGCTGCTATGAAGGACCCTCAGATTAATGTAACGGTGGTATTGATACCGGAACTGGAATTTTCTTATTATGTGTTCTTAAAACATATATATTATGATAAAATTTACAACTTTGGGAAAACAATATCAGAAAATTGTGTACATGCATATTCTCCGGAAAATAATGAATGGTTTGACCTTAGAACATTGAAGCCGGATTATGTTTTTATTCCCAGACCCTATGAAACGTACTTGCCGAAGCAATATAGAGCATCTGCTATAAGAAAGTATGCAAAGGTCTGCTATGTACCTTATGCATTTCCTATGTTGCCGGATTCACACATAATATATAACTCGCATTTTTCCAGAAACGTATACTTTTTCTTTTGCGAACAAGAGCAATCTTACGAATATGTATGTCATAAGTTTAAAAGGACGTGTAGTAAAGGGGTACAGAGGGCAGAATTTGTAGGGTATCCAAGATTTGACCTGATTGATTTACATCAAAATCATGAAGGAAGTTTATGGAAGAAAGAAAGAAGCAATGAAATTTTTAGGATTATTTGGACGCCCAGATGGACAACGGACCCTAAACTTGGAGGAAGTAATTTCTTTAATTACAAAGATAAAATAATTAAATATGCAGAGAAACACGAAGAAGTAGAATTGCTTTTTCGACCGCATCCTATGGCATTTGAAAATTATGTTTCGCAAGGCCTGATATCTTCTGAAGAATTGGAAGAATATTGTCAGAAATATAGAGAAATGCCTAATGCAGTCTTGGATCAGACGGTGAACTATTATGATACCTTTTTTTCTTCTGATGTATTGATATCTGACCCGTCATCCGTAACATTAGATTATTTGTTTACGGGAAAACCTATTATATATTGCCCTTCATCTAATAAAGCACATGAAGTAGTAGGCGGTTTACAAGAATGCTATTATATAGCTGAAAGTTTTGAGGAAGTAATTCAAATTATTGAACAATTGCGCAAAGGACAAGATCCCAAGAGAGAAATACGTGAAAAAATGGTTAAACATTTAAAGCGTGATGGAAAAATCGGACAAAGTATTATTGAAAAAATTAAAAAAGACTATTGGAAATAGGAGATATCCCTATGAGTTATGAGATTAGAAAGTATGAAGAAAGTGATAGTGCAACATGGGATGATTTTATTGAGAAACAAGCTGTCAACGGTACTTTTCTTCAGAGTAAAAGATTTTTCAGTTATCATCCGCAAGGCAGGTTTAAAGATGCATCTTATATGATATATGACCATAAGGGCAACCTGGCTGCTATATGTCCGGGATGTGTAATTGAAGAAGAAAAAAAGAAAATCTATTTTTCACATAAGGGAAGCACTTATGGAGGGATTATATTTAACAAGAAAAATTACACATTAGAAAAAGTGCTGGAGATAATACAGGACTTTGAACGTAAGCTTCGTAGTGAAAAATATCAGGAAATTTGGCTAAAAATTACACCTACGATTTTTTCGCTGGAAGCTGATGATTTACTAAAGTATTGTTTGTGCCATTTGGAGTATGAAGAATATAAAGAATTGAATCTATATGTGGATTTGGAAAAATGTAAGGATGATATGATTTCCAATTTGGCACAGGGAAAACGAACGAATGTGCATAATTGCGAAAAACGTGGAGTTACACTAAAAAAATTAACAGAGTATGAAGAATTTGTGGAGTTTCATGATATCCTAAAAGAAACATTATCTAAATATGATTTAAAACCGGTACATACAGTTGATGAATTGTGGGATTTCAAAAAGGAGCGTTTAACAAACGAATGTGATCTGTATGGTATTTTTGAAGGGGAGAAAATGATTGCGGGTTCTATGATGTTCTATTTTCATTCAGCTAAAACCGCACATACACAATACTTATGTGCAAGATCTGAATATAATACGCTGAGCCCGATGTCTTATATGTACTATTGTATGATGAAAGAAGCCAAAAAAATGGGGTACAAGAGAATATCCTGGGGAATTGCGACGGAGCATTTAGGAAGTGAAATTAATGAGGGACTGGCAAGAAGTAAAGAAGCGTTTGGAAGTGTTTATGCCAATAACGGAATATTTCACAAATGTTTATAGATTAACGGGAGGGCATGTAGGATGGCAAATATTGCTTTATTAATAGCGGGTGGTTCCGGAAACAGAATGGGGCAAAGCATCCCTAAACAATTTTTGACAGTAAATGAGAGACCGGTTATTATTTATACATTGGAAGCATTTCAAAAACATCCTGAAATAGATGAAATTGAGGTGGTATGTATTGATGGATGGCAGTCTGTGCTTCAGGCGTATGCAAATCAATTTAATATCACAAAATTAAAGAAAATTGTAACAGGTGGTAAGAATGGTCAGGACTCCATTAGAAATGGAGTTTATGAGTTAGAAAAAAACCATAATTCAGATGACATTGTTCTGATTCATGATGCAATCAGACCAATGACTTCAGCAGAGATTATTTCAGACTGCATCCGGGTTACCAGAGAAAAAGGATGTGCCATAGCCGTTATTCCTTGTATGGAGGCTATGATGCAAACTGAGGATGGGGAGGTATCTGTTGGGAGTTATCCAAGAGAAAGGTTGAAAAGAACACAAACTCCTCAGGGATTTCGATTAGGGAAAATATGTGACTTGCATCGGAGAGCTTTAGAAGCGGGAATTACTAATTCTGTAGCATCGTGTACATTAATGATCGAAATGGGAGAACAGGTATATTTTTCGATGGGATCTGAGAAAAATATTAAGCTGACAACTGTTGAAGATATAGATATTTTTAAAGCGTTATTACTGGCAAAAAGATCTGATTGGTTAAAATAAGAGGTACAGTATGTCAATTCTGCAAAGCGAAACTTATATAGAAGATTTGAAATATGCTGTTGAAACTAATGATGTATTTGAAAACCTGCGGAGTACAAATATCTTTATTACAGGTGCAACGGGATTAATATGTTCAGGAGTTATTGATGCACTGTTGATGGCAAATAATCTTAAGAATTTAAATATTCATATTTATGCCGCTGTGAGAGATGAAGAAAAGGCAAAAAAACGATTTGGAGATTTTCCCGGTGGAGATATAAGCGATAACATAAGTTTCATAAAGTATGATGCAACGAAAACAAATAGATTAGATTTTGATGCTGATTATATAATTCATGGTGCAAGTAATGCACATCCGAAAGCATTTGTCGATTTTCCGGTTGATACGATGCTGAGTAATATTTTCGGAATTAGGGAATTACTTGATTATACAAAGGAAAAACATATAAAAAGAATTATGTACATATCTTCCAGCGAGGTCTATGGTAAGAAAAATAACTTAGGCTCTTTTAAAGAAGATGAATATGGATTTATAGATATTTTAAATCCTCGAAACGCATATGCATCGGCAAAAAGAGCAAGTGAAACATTATGTGCGAGCTATTACAAACAGTATGGTGTGGACTATACTATTGTAAGACCGGGGCATATATATGGACCAACCGCATCCAGGACAGATTCGAGAGTTGGATCAGCATTTGCTTACGATGCTGTTGAGGGAAAAGATATTATTCTAAAAAGTGATGGTAAACAGATTAGGAGTTATTGCTATGTTTTAGATTGCGCAACTGCTATAATTTCGGTATTAGCAAATGGAAAGGCAGGAGAGGCTTATAATATTTCAAATTCTAATTCGATAATATCGATTAGGGAGCTTGCAGAATTATATGCCAGAGAAGGAGGAGTAAATGTGAAGCTTGATAACCCAACAATGGCAGAACAAGCAGCGTTTAACCCGATGAATGATTCAAGCCTTGATAGTACTAAAATAGAAGAACTTGGATGGAAAGGATTATTTGACTCAAAAACAGGAACTGCGCATACCATCCGGATTTTGAGGCAAGAAAGTAGCATTTACTTATAATTTAGAACATAAAATAAATATTAGTTAGGCCCCAAAGTATTTTCATAGCAATACTTTGAGGCCATATTATTAAGTGTTTTTTTGACACGAAAGACCGGTTAGATGATATAGGAACATTATACTGGATAAAACAGAAATCCATAATATTCTGAATGTGTATGGATGTACGGAATGGTTAAGAGCAATTTGATACCATACAACCGGAGCAAGACAGATTAATAAATAAATCCAATTATTTTGTAAACAAGTTTTCCATTTAATATTTTTACGATTTCTGTAAACAGCTATAACTAAAGGAACAAAGATTAAAAGAATAAGTGCTATATATACAATGTTTGCATATTTGTATAAGTGTTCACCCAAGATATAAAAAATATTAATAGGAGTAATTTTATCCGGACTGACATGAGAAGTACGGAATATAAGATTCTCCAGCCCATCGGCAAACAAGTTTTTCTTTAAAACAATAGATCCAAGTGCCCATTTCCCAATCCACATTCCGGCATAGCCAAATAACCATGAGGATGAAAACATACATAATTTTGAAAAAGAAACTTCAGAAGAAGAACTCATGGCGAGTACTAAAAGCAAGGGAATTCCCCAGGTAACTAAAGGATATGTGAGAAGATCAAAATAACTCGTAACAATGCCCATTATAAGAAAATAAATAATAAGACGATTATTATTGAGAAACCATTCGTGCCTTCTGAACAATACAATTAATCCAATGAGTAACGGGAAAAACACCGTTGTATATTGGAGACAGAGAGGGATTATGTATGGTGATACGAAAAGCATGGAGGCAAAAAATAAAATAACAAATTTAATGTCAAAGAGCTTATACATTTCTTTGAAAAGGAACAACAGTAATATTAGTTCTATTAAATAATTCAATAGTCGGATTTCTGAGTAATTCAAAAATAACAATAATGGTTTTAGAAAAATGAGATAACCATGCCAATAACGTGCATAACTATTTAAGGGTACTGTTGTGGGGGATGTCTTATCATAAATAAGATTCAAAGCCTCAATAGGGGGTTCATCGTATTTGTAGATAAGCAAAGCCTTTTGCGCAGCAGAATCATTAGAACTGCAAGAGGCAGTTCCTAACATTAATGCATCAGTAAAATTATCACGTAATGTGATCCAGGAATTGAAGAGCATTCTTCTAAGTGAACGTTTCCCGTTATCTCCACGAGAAGATAAATAGGGAGTGACACTAGTGGGAGTATATCCTTCAGAAACAATTACTTCGGTAGAAGAAAACATATTGGAATTCATTTTTTCCACAGGAAGCAGGTAAGCAAGTGTAAGAAGTCCCCAACCGATAAAAACACTTGCAATTAGAATGAGTATTAGATGCATCATTTTTTTCATAGCGTATAAGACACCTCACAATATTTTGTAGATCCATAAAACTTTGTTTATTTTAATACAACAGAGTTTTTTCGATACCAGTTTGCAACATCCACATTTTGCCAGGCGTTAGGATTGTTGGAAATGTCATCAAAATACAATAGATATGGCTTGACGGAGAATTCGCCCAAAATAACATCCTTGTCATCAGACATAAGATGAACTAAACGAGTATCATATTCAGCCTTATATTGAGCGGCTTCTCCGGAATATAATTCCAGATAAGCGGTATAAGAAGAATATTTGTTTCCCTCCGATATTTTGAAATTAAGTCCTAAAAAGAGCAGAAGGCATATCACAAGACAACATAACTTTTTGCCTTGTAAAAAAGAAAAAGTTATATTTTTGCGATGGACCAAATGACCAGTCCAATATATTTCATTTAAAAGGCAAAGTCATCTGCACTCGGCACAGCATATCTTCCGACAAGCAATAAAGGAATTAATGACAAAACTAAAACACTGAGACTGATGATCATAATTTCGAAACTCCTTTTTGCTATTTTATTGAACATTTTTAGGTTAATATATAAATTTTGAAAAGTCAAGCCGTAGAGATTCGTGATTGATTTATTTCTTAAATCTTGGTAAAATATTATATAATAATTTATAAAACATGAGGGGATAAAGGAAATGAAAAAGTATAGAGTCCTAAGTGTACTGCTCACGGCCGCGTTAGTATTTTCTAACGCAAATATGACATTATATGCTAATGCAGAAGAAAGTACATCATCTGTTGAAGAATTCGTAGAGAACATGGAAGCGACAGAGGATAATGTTTCTGTGAGTTCAAATATAGTCTCTGATTCTGCACCTGAAACGGAAAGTATACCATCTGAAAGTACTGATAATTCTGAAATTCTTGAAACGCCTGATTCAATAGTCACTCTCATTCCTTCGGTCTCCGATAATTACCTGAATGCGACAACAGAAATAGAAACGGACAGTATTCTTATAGAAGAATGTGCAGATATGAGCGGCGTTTATCAAAATGGCGCTCTGGAGGTGCTGAATACAGAAACATCAGATAATGATTATATTCAGCTGGTGGATTCTCAGGGAAGCAATGAGGCGAAAGCGATAGATGTTCTGTACCGGGGGATGCTTGCTAAAAAGCAAAGCATTGATGTCTCTGATTATGCAATAGATAAGGATCGGATTGCATATCTTGTAAGTGGAATTATCAACGAACACCCGGAATTATATTATGTAACATCTTTTAGTTGGAATTATTACTCCAACACGAATAAGACGGCATATGTGATGCCTGCGTATCAAAACGGTCTGGATGATGCGGCGTTTAAGAGAGCATTGGCAGATGCTTTGTCTATGCTGGATGATGATATGACAGATATGGAGAAAGCAATTGCACTGCATGAATATCTGGCAACCAATTGTGCATATGATTATGAAAATTATCTGACAAATACAATTCCCCAGACAAGTTATTCCGCGTATGGGGCGCTTGTAAAAAGAACGGCAGTATGTCAGGGATATGCATTGGCATATAAATATCTGTGTAATCAGGTCGGAATTGACTGTTATATGGTGACAAGTACTGCAATGAATCATGCATGGAACATGATTGTGCTGGGAGATGAATTATATCAGGTGGATGTGACATGGGACGATCCAACATGGGATCAGGTCGGAAGAGCCACCCATCAGTATATGTTTATCAGTGATGAAGCAATGAAAGCAAGACAACATCATGACTGGGAAGTAACGGTTGGAAGTGATGTGGTACCACTTGCTGCAGAAGATACGACATATGATGATTATTTTTGGAAGAATACATCAAGCCCGCTTATACAGGAGGGCAATGCTTTCTATTATGTAGATTATAATACTACCGGCTATAAAGTGACTCTTTCCAAATATAATTTAGAGGAGAAAAATACGCAGGTAATCGCGAACCTTGGTAACTGGCATTCGTTTGGCGACAGTAATTCATTCTGGCAGGGCGGATATTCCGGCTTGTTCAAACTGGATGATCGCCTGTTCTACAATACAGAAAGGGAGATTCAGAGTGTTCTTCCTGATGGATCAGATGCGCGGACAGAATATACACCGGATATATCTGCCGGTTATGTGTACGGTATTGCCTATGCACAGGGAAAAGTAGAATATCTGATCAGTGAGAGCCCCCGTACGGTTCAAAAGGGGACAATAAGTACTTTGGAACTTGATCAACTGCAGGGCGGAACTTATGCGGCGCAGGTAGGAAAAATTGTTCTGAATCAAAAGAGCCTTACACTTCGTAAGGGAACACAGGCTGTTTTGCAGGCATCCGTTTTACCCAGCTATGTATCCGGAATCCGGTTGCAATGGACAAGCAATAACGAACAGATAGCAACTGTAGAGGATGGAATCATAACAGGAGTCAGCAGGGGGAACTGTATCATTATTGCACAGGCAGGAGGCAAAAAGGCACAATGCACCGTGCAGGTGACGGAAAAACTGGATGCACCGAAACTTGTGCCGACGGCAGGTACTTATGCAGAAGGATCCGAAGCGATAACGATTGATCGTAACGCAGCAGTGACGCTGACAGCTAAAGAGGGAGCAACGATATATTACTCTACAGATGGATGGAAGACTACCATTACTTATAGTGAACCAATTGTTGTGTCTCAGAACATGACGATATCCGCTAAAGCCGTTATGGAAGGATATGAGGACAGTGATGCGGTTACCCAAAAATATATTGCATGTGACAATGAACTTGTTCTGTCCGGAGAAAATCTGAAAATAACAGAGGGTGGAACAGGTAGTGTTACAGTGACGAAGCTTCCTACCGGTAAAAAAAGCAGTGATGTACAGTGGAGTTCCTCCAATGAGACTCTCGTTACCTGTGTTGGTGGTAAAGTGACGTCAATCCGGGGAAACGATGGCACTGCAGTTATTACAGCAACCGTTACAGATCATAAGAACAGTGTTGTGACAGCAAAATGTATAGTAACGGTAGCTCCCCTTCAATATAAGGTGACCTTTAAAGATTGGAATGGAAAGGTTCTTGAGACGCAGACAGTCGCTGCGCGGCGAGATGCGGTACTGCCCGAAGCACCACAGCGAACGGGGTATGACTTTATAGAATGGAAAGGCAACACTCAAAATATTAATAAAAATGAGACAGTTACAGCATCCTATTTGCTTAAAGAATATACTCTTACCTATGACTTAAACGGAGGAGTGGAAGCAGGCGATAATCCGGATTTTTACACCATAGAGACTGCGGATATTAAATTAAAAAATGCATCCGGACAGCCGGGAACATTATTCAATGGATGGTATGAAACGGATAAAAATATTCCAACAACAGTAATTAAAAAAGGAAGTACCGGAGATATTGTTCTAAAGGCAGCATGGAAGCTTGCAGTACCGGAATTTTCTCTGCCGGCAGGAAGAGTGGCAGAGGGAGATTACCTGATTTTATCAGCCGCTAAATCGGATGCAGCAATCTACTATACACTGGACGGAAGTATGCCGGTGGTAGGCAATGATAATTGTTACAAGTATGAGAATGCTATTCGAATGGATGAGACGATAGCTCCGCAAAAGAAAGTGCAGATAAAAGCAATTGTTGTTTTGGATGGTTATCAGAACAGTGATGTTGTTACCGCGCAGTATACGGTGGTTATACCGAATAGATATCATGTAGTGTTCCGCGACTGGAACGGAGAGGTTTTGCAAGATGCTGTCGTGTTGGAAGGAAAGGATGCACAGTTTTCTTACGATAATCCCTCCAGAGCAGGGTATGAGTTTACCGGTTGGAAGGGTAATTATACGAATGTGACCAGGGACGAGAACGTTACGGCACAATATAGTCCATGCATATATTCAATAAGATATGTATTGGGAGAAGGAAGTAACGATACGACAAACCCCAATACCTATACAGTAGAAAGCGCAAGTATTACATTAAAACCGGCAGGGAATAATCCCGGATATTTTTTCGATGGATGGTATAGGGATGCGGAATATACAGATCCGATTTCAGAAATGCGGACAGGCAGCTATGGAGATATGGTATTCTATGCAAAGTGGACGAGCATTAAGACAGATGTCGGGCTCTGGGTGGCTGGCATAGAAAATCAAAGATATACCGGAAAAGCGATAAAACCAGAAGTTCAGGTGTATGACGGAAATGTTTTACTGGAAGAAAACAGAGATTATACGGTATCTTACAGAAACAATATCAAAGTAAATCAGGATTTTGCATCGAGAACCGTGCCGACAGTTATTATTACCGGCAAAGGAGAATATACCGGCAAGGCAGAGACCACTTTTTTGATCCTGCCCAGAGATATTGGGGAAGAAGATAATGGCGTGGCAGTGGAAGATCTGGTTCTGCAGACATATGGAAGAGAACAGAAACCGGATGTAAAGCTATATGTTGACAAAAGACGTTTGCGGGAATCAAGGGATTATGAACTGACTTACTGGTTGGATGATCAGGAAGTGGCGGCTGTCAGTGAAGCTGGTAATTATCGGATAAAGATAACGGGAATTGGCAGTTATACAGGAACCAGATGGATAAATCTTACGTTGACCGCTGCTAAATTGATAAGCAGTACGACAGCGGAACGGATTGCGTCACAGAATTATACAGGTGATCTGATAGAACCCGGGGTAACGTTGAGAGACGGAATGACAGTCCTGACAGAAGGAGTAGATTATACACTACAGTATACGAATAACAAATATCCCGGAACTGCAACGGTGATCGTTAAAGGCTGTGGAAATTATGCAGGGGAACGCAGACTTACGTTTAGCATAATCGGAATATCTATGAGCAATGTTTCGGTTACCGGTTTGCAAAGTGATTTTAATTATACCGGAAGCGATATTATACAATCAGGATATATTCTTACGACAGAGTGGAGGGGCAGTACATATGCTCTGACAGAAGGAACCGACTATGAAGTAAGCTATTCCGGTAATAGGAATGCCGGCACAGCATATATTACTTTCAACGGTATCGGAGGGTTCCGAGGAAGACTCAGCAGGGCTTATCAGATTCATAAGATCGAAATTGCCGATGATACAGGAGATTTGGAAATTGACGATATCTCAGCAGGTTCCCTGATCAGCAGTGAGAAGGAATATGTGACAGATTATACGAAAGGTGGGGCAAAGCCGGCACCTACGATTAAAGTGAATGGTGTTACATTGGTTGCCGGAGTAGACTATACCATTCGTTATCGGAACAATAATACAGCTTCTTCCAATGGTACAATGATCATTACCGGCAAGGGAAGTTTCAGGGGCACCATAAAAGTTCCTTTTGGAATAAAACAGAAAGATTTGTCGGCATCTGATAACTCAGGCGTCACAATGACGGCTCCGGATAAGGTGTACAGAGATGTAGAGAATAACTATCTGATCGTGCCTTCCTTGAAAGACAGTAATGGCAGAACCATGAGGGCCGGCACGGATTATGACAGAAATATCAGGTACACATATACACAGCGGACAGTATTAGATGATGGAACGATCCGTCAGGCGGGAGACAGCGTACAGTCCGGAGATATTCTTCCTGTGGGAACAGAAATCAAAGTCTCGGTAACCGGAAAGGGAAATTATCGGGGAACCATAGAGAGCAGCTACCGAATTGTAGAGAAGGACATTAAATTTGCATCGGTATATATTCCGAAACAGACATATCATGGCAAGGAAGTGACCCTGGATGCTTCGGATATTACGATCAGATTTGGTGGAACAGAACTGAAACCATCCGATTATGAGATTGTCGGCTATGAAAATAATAACCGGACGGGAATAGCAACGGTTACCATTAAAGGCATCGGAGATACCTACGGTGGCACTAAAAAGGTAAGATTTCGCATCGGATCATCGCAATTGATCTGGTGGTGGAGCAATAGACAAAAATAAAGGTGGAGGAGAAAAATGAAGAAAAAAACACGAACGATCTTAAAACGTGGTATTGCATTTGTGTTAGCAATGGCATTATTGTGGACAGATGCTTCAATGTCAACATTGGCGGCAAATGTGATACCTGAAATATCCGCAACAGAAGATTTGATGTCTGCTACGGATATGACAGAAACAGAACAGACAGGCAGCCCTGCGCCGGATGCAGAGGACGAGGAGACCGTAACCAGTCCGGCACCGGATGCAGAAGTCACAGAGGAGCCGGTACAGACTTCTGATCCGGAAGAGAGTCCGAGCCCGGAAGAGAGCCCGAGCCCGGCAACTACGGAAGCAACGCAGGAGGAAGAGCTTATTACAGCTACGGCAGTACCCTATGCGGACGCAAATGAGCTGGCAGCGCCTCTTGTAACTCTGACTCAGAGTGATATGTCAATTACACTCGAATGGACCTATCCGTCAGAAGCAAAAAAACCGACGGGATATAGAGTATATCGTAAAGATGATGCATCGGATTGGGCGGTAGTTGATGAGGAGCAATGGAATAATAAATATTGTGAAGATGTAACTGTTGACCTAATCACCGGGCAGAATAAAGTATATTCTTATAAGGTTACTGCTTATGATGCGAGCGGTGAAGGACCGGAAAGCCAAATTGTAACCAATAAGGATGTCCCAATGGGGAGCGATTTAGACGGAGCAGATCAGCAGTATCAAGGGGCATATCTGATTGACGAAGAGGGAAATCGTATTGATAAATTAACTCTTCATGCAGGTGAGTACAAAAAAGTTACGTTGGTCGTGATCTGTGAGGACGGCAGAGAAGTAAGCGCAGATCAATTTTTGGATGAACAGTATCAGAACCATAAGAATGATGGATGGAGTCGTAAAACAGTGGAATGGAGTGTCTTGAAAGCAGAAACCTCCGGAAAACTGTCAGAAGATGTTGAGTATGGGTATGTAGAAGATGTTTTAACTTCAGATACTCTTCCTTATAGAGGATCTTCATGGTTCGCAGGAAGACAGGAGACAACAACTTCTTATTTTGCTCTGGCTAAGATCGTAGTATGGCCATCTATATGCACATTATATGTCCGGATACCGGTGGAAGTGCTTGCAAATGATGGTCAGACATATGAAACAGTAGATAAAGTAACAATATGTGGCACCCGGGAAGAGGCATATCAGGCAGCCAGGGATGCAATGGTGGCACGTAAGAACAGATGGTTCCTTGTAGACAGTGCAGTCATGGATCAGGGGTACGAAGAACTCTTTTTTGATCCGGAAGAGGCATATGATTTTTATGCGGAACGTGAAGGAATGATGCCTTATGAGGGAGATTATCTGAACTATACGGTAGGCGATCCTACGGCAACAACGTTCCAATTCAGTATTTTTGATTATTCTTCCATGAATTATCGTGGTAAGAGCTATTCCATGTACCAGATGACGACTCCGTTCATGACTACACGGGAACAGGAGGATGCGGTTGATGCCAAAATTGATCAGATGATCAATCAGGAAGGTGGAGAACTCTATGCCTACAGGGACAGAAACGCCCGGGATAAGGTAAAAGCAATTTATGATTATATCGTGGGACATGTGTCTTATATAGGTACTACTACACCTATTTATCATACCGCATATTCCGCATTGATCAATGGCAAGGGTACTTGCCAGGCGTATGCCCTGTTATTTACGAGACTGTCCAGAGAGATGGGAGTTCCCAGTAAAGTGATCATGGGAACGGATGCCAATGCGCACACTTATAATATTGTAGAACTGGATGGTAAATGGTATTACATTGATACCACTGCAAAAATATATCTGAAAGGTTCCAATAACTTTAAGAGAACCACAGAACAGTCAAGATTCAAGCAGGAAACATTCGTAGAGAATTATGTCAATAATATTGATCCCGCAGATTACGTAGCTCCCAAACTGACGGTAATTGATGAAAACGGGAATGAGGCATACTTCAAGACGATAAAAGAAGCTACGGCTTATCTGCAGGAAAGCTTACAGACAAATCCGGATATGAATTATGAGATCTGTCTGGGGGCAGATGCATCTATCAGTGGCGATGACCTGAACCTTGGAGACTGGGATAAGGCGGCAAAGGTTGCGCTGGATTTGAATGGATTTGTACTGAAAATCACTGCAAACGCTAATATAATGATTCATTCTGTTCATGACAGTACCGGAAAATCAAAAGGAGTTCAGTCAGTGGCAGGGGCAACTGTGAATTTCGTATCCCAAAATGGAAGTACCGGTGATGTGACTGTTGATACGGATATGAATATCCAGGGCAATATGATCATTGCGTACCGGAATAATGTGGGTGTACGAAATCTGACAGTAGCAGGCAGGACGGAGATGTATCTGGAGTCCGGACTTTGCGTTTTCGGAACAGCTACATTGAAGGATCTGGTTATCAATAGTCCTGAAAACGGAGCGCCGGATACCGCAATTGCAGTTATTACTTTACGTGAAAGTGAAGATGGTAAACAGAACGGTCAGATTAAATTTACCGGAAAATTAATCAATAATTCACGACGTCAGGATCCGATATTATTACAAAAAATGACAGAGGGAGAGGAGGATCCTGTTCGTTTTGAGCCGGGAGAGATTATTGCAACAGTGACAGCCACAGAAGCTAATTTCCCCAGAACAGCTATTTATATCGAAGGGGACGGAATGTTTGTGGAACGCGAGGGGAATTACCTGAAAGCTTCCAAAAATGTGATATCCGTTTATTACTGCAGTCCGGATAGCTCAACAACAAAGGCACAGAGTTATTCTTCACTGGAAAAAGCAGTAGCGGCGTTATCCAGCGATTTTGGTAGTGCAAAGGGATCTTACTCTGTTGTATTTGAAGATGATTGGAAGTTATCTAAGGATATTACAATTCCGGCTTTTGTTACAAATACATACTGGCAGACTGGACAGTGGACAGAAGATGATGGTACCAAGAAGAAACATTATGCTGTATTGGATCTAAATGGTCATTCTATTACATTTGCTTCCTTAGAGGTAGAATTTTCAGAAGGTCTGACAGTAACAAATACTGCCAAGGCTGCATCCAAAATTTCATTGTCAATGGCCAGATCTCACTTTAGATATGAAGCGGTGGCAGATAGGAAATTTGTAAATGCAGATGGACAGGTAGTAGAATTGGGCGATGCAAGGGAAGTATTTACCAATGTATCTCTTAATGCCCCTAATTCGGGTGTGGATTTTGATGTTATATGCGAAAACAGCGATAACTATGTGGGTATTACGTATATAATGTCAGGAGATATTTCGGCAAAATCGCTGGAAATCTGTGGAAATCACTGGAAAGTAGGTAATGTGACAGCTGGCTCACTTATCATGGACGGACAGCTTCATTTTTGTTTAAAACCGGCAAATACAGAACTGGAATGTCGAAATCTGACACTCAGTAATGATATAACTTATGTATCGAGTGGTACTAAAGTAATTGTAGATAATACATTGCTTCTTAACAAAGCTATGATCAGTATTCAGCCTATGCAGACTTCTGATGCCTATGTGCTGGAAAATGGTGAACTTACAGCAGGAACTATTAATATTAAAGATATCAACAGTCAATATGGTATTGCTATTAGCAACATAGGTATTCTGCGGGCTGATAAACTTGTTGCACCGGTAGGACGCATAGAAAATGGCGGCACAGCCTACGTTAAAACAGTAGAGAAAATCAAAGATATCTATCTCATGTCGAGTGGATTTTGGATTAGTGATTCCTTTACACAGGTAAGCAACGGCAGGCTGGAACTGCAACAGAGTGCAGTACTTATTATAAATGATAAGGCGGCATTCCAGCAGATTGCTGTAAGTGGATATGGAAGCGGGGAAGGCAAGGTTTATTCCTATATCTATACAGGTAAGAACAGTACTATATCTGTTCAGAGTATAACACCTTATTACAACTCCAGAAATGTTGCTGTCAGATTTGGTAAGCTGTCATCTGATAGTAAGATTTATCTGGATGAAGAAAATAATTTTGCAAACGAAGCCGGAAAATTTGTTACAGACAATAATGGATTATACCCGGTAATAAATCAGGGTGCGGGAAGCATTCTGTTTAGTTCAACCAATACGAAAATTCAGACGGATCTCGTTGAACCTATGCAGGCGGATGTAAATTCTAAGTATACGCGTGCATATCAGGTAGGACAGAACGTTTATGTAGGCGGAGATTGGATCACGATCAAGGCGCAGAATGCGGATGGCAGTGATGAAGGTGCGCAGGTATTAAAGTCCTTTGTCAAGTGGTCGGAGGCATCAGCCTATCTGACAACCCTGTCTAACAGCAATATGACTTATATTGTAGAAATATCAGAGGATATTGATACCCGGGAGACATTTACATTGCCTTCGAAAGCCAGAAAAGTGATCTTCCGTGGAACAGAAGGAACAGAAAACGGAAATGGCGGACGTATTGAGTTCCGCTATGCAGGAGATATTAATCTTCTTACAGATGTTACCTTTGAAAATATTGATCTGCAAGCAGAAGTATATGATAAGACCCGTGATACCTATGTGGATGATGTAAAAGCACTTAAATTAAACGGAAAAGTACTTGAACTGGATAACAGCAGCGGTGAATTTACAACTGTGACAGGAACAAACACATCCAAATTGCTGATATCAGGAGTCGAAAAGGATGCATATGCTCTTAAGGTTAAAAGTGATCTGTCTATTGGAGAATTGAGTGCTGTGGAGGGCACGATCCAGGTTGGTAGAAATGCGACAATTACCAATGCTGCGCTTACTAACGCATGCATTAAGGCATCCGGTTTCATTACAGTAAAAGAAAACCTGAAAATGACAAGCTCTTCCCTGGATAGTAATGGAAAGATTACGTTAAAGAACTTAGTATCCGGAGATGATAAAAACAGTATCAGCTATGCTGACAATAGTAAAAATATTTTGACGATCACCGGTACTGTTTCGGCGGGCGCCGGATATACCGGTACGGTAGCCGTTGATGCAACGGGGAAGATTATCACAGAAGGGGATGTGGTAACAAGATTCCGCTCAGCAGCAGTGGATATTAACGTAAAGTCGCTGCAAGGAAAGTATACACAGAATGTACTGCTTTTAAATGCTGAGAAAGCTATGAGCAGCTGGTTCGTTGTAGGAAGTACTTATTCTGAGCCGGAAGATGAAAGTGAACCGGTGGTACGTGTAGCAATTACTCACTTGACACATAAAGATGGCAAGACCATTAAATGTAATGATGTGGCAAAGCAGGCAGTAATTCTGGAAAGCTGCGAGGAAGGGTCTGCAGAATGGATCTATAATGGTGGTTTTGGAACATTGCAGGAAGCTTTCAGTGAGATTGACCGTTTAGCTGATACCGGCAAAAAGTACAATATCACTATTACGGATGATCAGACTACGCCTGGGGTAACAGATATTAAGAAGGCATTAACCTTCCCTTCAAAGGCGGCAGAGGTTACCATAGCAGGTCAGACACAGAGCGGAGCAGCAACGATCTCCTATAAAGGAGATATCACTTTAAAATGTAATGTGAGACTGCAGAATCTCATTTTGAATCCGAGTGCAGCTAAGACTACCATTTCATTAGGTAATTTTGGACTGACCATTGATCAGTGTGCAATGGCGGAAGGAAAAGCAATCGGGAAAATTACCGGTTCCGGAATTAACAAATCATCCTATTTGGAAATTCAGGGAAAAGATTTGCACACTATTGACGGGGAATTGAGTAACATTGCAATCCTGGATCTGAGCGCTTCTGATCTGCAGGTAAAAGGAAAGGTAACTATCGGTAAACTCGTAATCGGAGCACATACCTTAGAGACAGAAGCAGCAGTAAGTATTACTGATATTATTGCTTCAGAACAGACAGGTAACGCAGTATTACGTGCACCGGCAACCATTACAAGAAATGCTGATAAGGAGATAACGAAGGTTACTCCCCAGATTACAATTAACGGAACGGTACAGGCCTCTATTGGTGGTGGTGAACTGATCATCAGCCTGACGGAAAAGACGGCAAATGGTTATGTATCTGTAGCTTTTGACGATCTGACAGAGGCATGTCGTAACAACGGTGTACAACTGGCAAAAGCATCAAAAGTATCAACAGATATGGTTGCTCCGGATCCTGTGCAGGCAGGTGAGACAGCAGGCATTATTGTGAAGAAGGCTGGCTATCTGACATATTATCCCGATGCGGAGTGTGGAGTGGTATTGTCATATGAAGCGGAAGATGGAAGCGGGGTAATATCTACAAGGTGTCTGAACTTTGAGGATGCTGTAACAGAGATTAATAGTCTGAACAAAAAGAGAGATTATGTCATCACTATTACAGATGATAGCATTGCTACTCCCGTCAGTGTCCCCAAGGGATTAACATTCCCGAGAGCCGGAGCGGTGGCAGAATTGACGATAAAGGGAGGAAATATTTACTTTACCGGTAATCTGACTTTCACATCCAATACGATACTTGAGAATATAACATTGGTACAGATGATTAAAAAGGGTAATGAATATGTGTATGCATCTGTAAATGAGTATCGCAATGCTGTTCAGATATCCACAAGCGGATATTCGCTTACATTTAAACAGAATGTGAATTTTAATGATCCTGTAGAATTGAAAGGAAGCAATAAGGGAACTCTTATATTTGACAAGACAGCAAATGTGAATACAGATAATACATTTGTAGGTAGCATCAGTCAGTTCGCTTCTATAGAGATTCCGAAAGGAATAGATTTACAGATTGAACAGTATTCGCCGAAAGAGAACGCATTTACCGGCGGTAATCTGCAGGCAGCTACAGTGAATGTGAATGAAAGTTCAGTTCAGGTTGCTGGTGACGCAACAATTAGTAATGTATATGTGAAGGAAGGTCAGCTGGATGTTGGAGGTAAAGCTGAGTTAACAAATGTGGTATTGAATGGAAACTATGCAGTGATCAGCGTGGATAAGGAGTTCAATATCAATGGTAATCTGACAAGTACATCGGAAGATGCACAGCTTATTACCAGAAGAAAGATTGACAAAGATCCTAAGAAGTGCATTCCGTTTTTGAATGTAAAAGGATATGTCTTCCTTGAAGATTATGATACGAATAGGGTTAATGTACAGGTCCTTCCTAATGTTGCTGAGGAAAAAACGGACGTGAAACTGACAGGAGCACCGAACGGAACGGCACAGTTATTGACAGCTGCTAAAGCAGATGCAGATTGCTTCCGTGTGGCACCTGAGAACCTGGATCCACAGGTGGAAGAATATAGTGTAGAACATACGGATGGATATATTCTCCGTAAAGATCAGGGAAAAGTTTTCGTATATTACGGAGACGAGGTGGTGGTTGCTCTTTGTGAGGGAGATGTCAATAATGGCAAACTGGCAGAGGCAGATGTGATTAACTACTACACATCCCTGAATGAAGCGGTAGCGGCAATCAAAGCAATGAAAGACAAAAATGCGGAGTATACTATTTTACTTCTGCAGAATGTCGGAAGTGCAGAGAACCCCGTAAATCTGGATTTGCCTGCTGAAAATGCAACATTATTTATCAGAAGTGCGAGATTTTCAGAGGCGGATACCGGTATTAAGACAATTTATTATAATAATGTAACAGTCAGATCTGATCTGGAATTTATAGACGTAAATCTGGCACCGGTAAAACTGGTAAATAAGGTAGCACAGGGCGCAAAGTTGAATTTCGCAACCGGAGCCTTTGATTTAGTACTCGGTAATGTGACGATAGGAAAAGATACCGTAGGTGTGGATCAAAGTAAGTCCGGCATGATGATCGGAGATATCGCGGGTAAGGGAGAACTTGTCCTGGATTCTTCGGAACTTATAATCGGCGGTAATGTGAGAGACTTTAAAAATATCATTGTTTGTCAGGATGCAGTGATAGAAGGCAGTCTGACAGCCCCGAAACTGACACTTGAAAATGCCGGTCTGACTGTAAAGAAAGCAGCGGTAATTACAAATGTGGCAAACGACAATGGTAGAATTACGTATTACAAGGACTCCAATCATAATACCTATCTGACACTGAAAGGACAGGTAGAAAACTATGCGGGAGAAAACCGGTCAGTACATCCGTTGAGACTGACATTGCAATTACAGGGAACGGAGACACCGGAAAGCCAGGAATTGACTGGAAGCATGACCGGAAATGCATTTAGGGTGACCTTGAATAATACAAAAAAATTAGCGAATATTGAGAAAATTCCGATGTCAGATCTGTCAATGGAAATACTTGCAGCAGATTCGAATGCAGTAGGTACAGGCGCTTATGTGAAAGCAAATAAAGCAATTTACTGGGTGGCAAGTGCTTCGCATCCGGAGACAGATGATAACAGTGTACGTCTGATCAATACGGCGACACAGGATACTTCTACATTCCTGGATCTGGCAATGGCAGTCAATGAGATGAATAATCTCAATGATAAGACAGCAATTTATCGCCTGGAAATTGTCGGAGACAGACTTGCTGATACGAATGTGACAGATACCAAAGCAATCAGCACAATGACATTCCCTTCGAATGGAAAAGCGAAGAGTGTGACTATTGCCGGCGGAAAGACAAGGGATGATGCTAAGCAATTGATTTGCCAGGGAACCGTTTCTTATAACGGAGATCTGACTTTCGATAGCCTGGTATGTAATGCAGATGCGATTTCTGCAAGTAAATTAACACTAAAGGACAGTGCTCTGACAACGACCAAGGCAAGTAGTGTTACTAATTTAATTTGTGAAGGTACAGCGACATGGGATACTTTGAATACTGCCACAATCACAAATGTGGATGTGACGGCTGCGACGTTGACAGGCGAGAATGAAAATGTGATCAGTTATCTGGCTGCTAAGCAGGATAAGAGCGGTAAACCGATGTTAACTATTAAGGGAACGGTTACCGGTGATTATGTGTTATGCAGATTAATAAAGACAGATGTTACTGCTGTAGGTGCCGAAAATATATATGTAGATACTTACAAAGATAAGAGCCTTGTAATTGCACCGATGGAAGCTGCGGATAAATTTGTAGCATATCCGTTCAGAACACTCAGACAGGCAGCAGGAGCAGAAAATGTCGTAGAGGAAATCAGTGCGGCATCCTGGATGGCATACAAGAACAGAAGCAACTATGTTATGAACGGTGACTTGGCAGATATGGCTGTGGAAATCGCAGACGATGCAGGGAACACAACTTATGCCAAGACCTTCGAAGAGGCAGTAACCATTATTGAAAATGCCAACAATAAGCGGGCAGAGTACACGATGACACTGTTGTATCGTGGCGATGGCATAGTTAAGACCGGTCAGGGAGGAGCTTACGGGGCTCTGAAACTGCCTTCTAAGGCAGCGAGTGTTACCATACAGGGAGAAAGCGGCAAGCAACTTTCGTTACAATTTACAGGAGAAATAAAGCCGGCTTGTGATGTGGCATTTGCAAATGTTCTTCTGACAGATGGTAAAGTAAAGAATGGAGTATTTTCACCCAGTAATACCATTGCACTTAATATGACTAACTATAATGTGGCATTTGGACAGGGGGCTAAAACCGGTACAGCAGATGGCGGCTTGGCATTATTGGCATGTACCAAAGTAACCGGTAAAAAGGCATTGGATCTCTATGGACAGCAATTGATCTGTATTAATGGCGGAATTGATGTGAATACGGTGAAACTGTTGGATGGAGCTTATCTGCAGGCTGCCAAGGATATCAAGGTAAAAGATCTGTATGCCGAGACATATAATAGTTCTTCCACGGTAGTAAGCATAAATGCAAAGGGAGCAATGAAACTTACCAATATTCATGGTAATGCAACATTGCGTATTCACAGCTATTATACACAGAAAGTATTGAATAGTGCCACGACGCAGCTTACTATTGACGGAGAAGTTTATGCAGAAGAAGGGCTGCAGATTAAGCTGATTCCATATATTTGGGATCCTGCTGCTAAACAATATGCTGTGGCAACCAAGAGCGATATTCAAGACTTGACAGTAAGTGGAGGTACGCCTAAGGCATATCAGAAATTAGCGAATATGACCAAGGCATCGGCAGAGACTATAGAGCTGTATTACGGAGAAGGAGTTGGAACAGCCGCAAGTGGTAATCTCTATAAATACAACAGGGGATTATACATTACGGACCAGGCAGTAGCGGTCCGGGTATCCGGTAGTATTGAAGGGGAATATAATTCTGAATATCAGGCAGAATTCTATAACTTTAATGATGCTGTAGCGGAAATCGATAACCGTAATAACCGTAATATGGACTATACGATCAGTCTGTACCGGCCGGTAGGTGTGAACGGAAACGGCAGACTGGAACTCAAGGCATTGAAACTTCCTTCAAAGGCGAAATCCATTACGATTAAGCCGGCAGAAGGAGAACAGAGCGGTAATGTAATTGCATTCAGTGGAAATGTAACGCTTGGATGTAATACAACAGTAGAAGGTGTTGTGCTGTCATCACTGAAAAAGGTTACGGTTGCAAAACATAATTATACATATTTTACGAACACAGGGTATAATATTAATATTGGTAATTATGCATATCGGGAAGTAGGAATTGCTCCGGGGACCAATATTGAATGTCAGGATCTCGGTTATATGGGACGTAACGTAGAAACGATATCCGGTTCTGCAAAGGGAAGCTATTATGTCGAAACGAATGAGAATATTAGTTATCTGGCAGCAGCAACTGCTATTTCAGGAGTGGGAACAGTAGAGTTCAAGAGTGCTTCAAGTGAGAACGGTACATATTATTCTGTGAAAAGAGGAATCAGCGGAGTGAACGAATTGATCGTAAACGAAGCAACTTCTATGGGAGCAGAGAATGGAAATATTACTGCGAATAATGTAACACTCAGAAACAATAGCTATGTAAGTGCTAAGAACTTTACTTCCAATAAAACTATTACACTGGATGGTGGTGTGTTGGAGATCGGAACGGAAACAGTAGGTGACGGAAAAATATCATTGAATAACATCATTGTCCAGAGATCTGGAAATCTGCTCAGAGGTAAGCAGGATAAGAACGGTAGATCTATGATTGAGGTCAAGGGTACTGTTAATGCCGGAGAAGGTTCCTATTTTGAGAACAATATAAGCAGTTCTATTGTTGTCAGAATTGACTATAATGACAAGAGTGCCTGTGCACAACTTTATGATGGAATGGTATTGTTGTCCGCACCGAAGGCATCACCCTGGTGGTTCATGCCTGCATACAGCGGCGATGATTATCAGGAGATGGGCAGATATAATAACGATTACGAACTGATGAAGTCCGGCAAGGATCTTATATATGGAAAGGTGGCGGATGCAGAAGTTTCATTGATTATCTATCCCGGAGAGGCAGATGAACAGATTACATGGTTCGCGACTTTTGAGGAAGCTGTGAAAGAGATTGATTCGCTTAACCTTCGGAGCAGAGAAGACAATAAGAGCTATGCCAACTATATTATTTCTGTCCGTAAGGATATCGAAATCGGCAACCAGAAAGGAGATGGCAGATATAGCAGCCTGGTATTGCCCTCAAGGGTGGGAACGCTGTTTATCCTGGGGGAGAATGACGAGAGACATGAAATTCGATTCAGCGGCAATGTCAGTCTAAAGAGTGATCTGGTATTGGATGGGGTTGACATGATTCCTGTTAAACTGGTTAATAAGCAGGTGGTTCCTACAAAGGCAAACTGGACGCTTGGAAAATATCGTCTGGAAATGCAGAGCGTAGGTACAACAGATGAGGCAGGAAACAGCCTGTGTGGTACAATTAGTGGCAGCAGTTCCGGTTCACAATTGCTTATTTACGATCAAAACGCAACAGAGGAGAATCCGTATGTATTACATGCAGATCAGATTACAGGACTGAATGAGATTTTCCTGAGCCCGAATACAAGACTGGAAGTAGATAAAAACCTTACAACAAACTATATCGGCTTTGAAACCACTGTTGAAAAAGGTGAAGATGAGGAGGTAACGCAGGAGGCAGCTACCACGTCAGTACATGTGGGAGGACGATTTACTACAAATTATATCTATAAAGGTGGTATTGGCGAGGCTGTGATCGAAAAACCTGCAAAGGGAGAAATATTTATTAACGGAACGGATGGTCCGGTCTGGTTTAATGAGGATGAGGACGAGGAATATTGGAAACTTACAATTAAACTGGAAAATGAAAATCCTATAGTAGGTACCAAGATACTAACCTGTAAAGATTTGCAGCAGTGGGTATATCGTGTTATTGCAACGGAAAATGGTTCTGAGAATGAGTATGGAACTTATGTGAATGGAACGACTCTGTTACTCGGACGCCCCGGTGGTGATGACGGATGGACAAAACCAATATTGTAATTATGTAGGACTCAAAAAAGTGAGATGCGTTGAAAGACGCATTTCACTTTTTTAAGAGATAGGATACGTATACATTGAAGAAAAGGATTAATCAGATGAACATACTGTTTTGTGGTTCCAATGCACCCCAGGAACTGGATACACAACTTCATTATTTATCAGCTGCAGCCAATCGGTATCAATACCGATTCATGCAGGCATTAGCAGAACAGGGGAATACTGTGAAAGTATTTTCTTATATTGGATTTCCTCTGGAAGAAGGTGGCAGAGAAGCTATTCAGAAAGGGAAGACACCGTTCCCGGTTCGGTATGTGTTTAAGCAGCAGAACCTGTTGAAAACACTGACAGAATGTCGACAAACATTACAGGAGCAACTGTGTGACGCTGACTTATGCATAGCATATAATTCGGTATATGCTTGGTTTTCATTACCTAAAATGTGCAAAAAAAGCGGCAAAAAGAGCATGTTGGTGCTGGCAGATTATTCGGGACCGGAATCTTATCGCAGCCTTCCGAGAAAAATATATGCTTGGCTGATGCTGCAAAATATCCGGAAATATGATGTGGTAGTAGGTTTGTCCGAACAGACGAAGAGATATCTGACAAAAAAGCAGAGATTCATCTGCTCTGAAGGAGGCATTGACAGAGAGTTCTATGATTATTTCGGAACGCTGCCTGAAAAGCAAATAAGTGAAAATAATAAGATATTCATGTATGCCGGAGTACTGGAGAAGGTAACCGGTCTGGACCTGATGCTGGAGGCATTTATGCAGCAGGCTGACGAGAACTGTGAATTGTGGATCAGCGGAAAAGGCAGCATGGAACAGGAAGTGGTGGCAGCTTCTGAGAAGGACTCAAGAATAAAATATCTTGGATTCCTGGAATATGCAGAGTATCTCAAATGCCTGGAACGTGCGGATGTGCTGGTGAATCCACGAAATATGAACATGGAAGAGAATCGTAATAATTTCCCGTCCAAGATCATGGAATATCTTGCAACCGGTAAAGAAATCCTGTCTACCAGGTTTGTTGGTTGGGAAAAATTTAAGGAGAATGTTATATTTTGTGACAGTACAGTTGAAGATATGCGGAATGCTTTGACGCAATGTGGCTTAAATATTGAAAAAAATAGGGAAGTAAGGTATACTCAGAACAGAGAATTCGCATTATCTTATTTATGGCAGGAACAGATAAAGCGTATTATTAAATTTATCGGAGGCAATTATGTTTGAAGGTAAGACCTTACTGATCACCGGTGGTACCGGATCTTTTGGAAATGCAGTATTGAATAGATTTCTGGCAACGGAGATCGGAGAGATCCGTATTTTCTCCAGAGACGAACTGAAGCAGGACGATATGCGTCATTACTATCAGAGAGAATTCCCTGAGTATAGTAATAAGCTGAAGTTTTATATTGGTGATGTGCGTGATCCGCAGAGTATTCAGAAGGCAATGCATGGTGTGGATTATATTTTTCACGCAGCTGCATTGAAGCAGGTTCCTTCCTGTGAGTTTTTCCCCATTGAAGCAGTGAAGACGAACGTACTGGGGACGGAGAATGTTCTGCAGGCGGCAATCGAGGCAGGGGTGAAAAAAGTAATCTGTTTGTCTACGGATAAGGCGGCATATCCCGTAAATGCCATGGGTACTTCTAAGGCGATGATGGAGAAGGTCATCGTGGCAAAATCACGTACCGTAGATCCTAAGGACACGACGATCTGCTGTACCAGATACGGTAACGTACTTTGCTCCAGAGGATCTGTAATTCCTCTGTTTATCAGTCAGATCAAGGAGGGCAAGCCTCTTACCGTAACCGAACCTACCATGACCCGTTTCGTAATGAGTCTGGAAGAGGCAGTGGAATTGGTAGTCTATGCTTTTGAAAACGCAGAGAGCGGAGATATCATGGTGCAGAAGGCACCGGCATGTACGATCGGTGTCCTGGCACAGGCAGTAAAAGAAATCTTCCATGCAGAGGATGAGGTAAAGGTGATCGGAATCCGTCACGGTGAGAAGATGTACGAGACACTGCTGACGAATGAAGAGTGTGCTCACGCTATTGATATGGGCAATTTCTATCGTGTGCCTGCGGACAAGCGTGATCTGAACTACGATAAGTATTTTACAGACGGTAATCTGGAGCGTTCCAAATTGACCGAGTTTAATTCCAACAACACACGTCTGATGGATGTGGAGCAGGTGAAGGAGAAGCTGTTAAGCCTGTCTTACATTCAGAAGGAACTGGCAGAGTGGGAGAAATAAGCATGAAGGTTTTGGTAACGGGGGCCGAAGGCTTCATTGGTAAGAATCTGGTGGCAGAACTGGAACATCGGGAGGATGTGACAGTTCTGCCTTATGATGTTCATACACCGGAAAATTTATTGGATGAATATTGCCGGGAATGCAATTTCGTATTTAATCTGGCAGGAGTGAACCGCCCGGAGCATACGGAAGAATTCATGGAAGGAAATTTTGGTTTTGCGACTACATTAGTGGAGACGCTTCGCAAATACGGAAATACCTGTCCGGTGATGAACTCTTCTTCCATTCAGGCAGCATTGGAGAATCCCTACGGCAAAAGCAAGAAGGCCGGGGAGGACATGCTGTATGCCTATGGACAGGAGACGGGAGCACAGGTATATATCTATCGGTTCCCCAATGTCTTCGGAAAATGGTGCAGACCGAATTATAACAGTGCGGTAGCTACTTTTTGCCACAATATTGCAAATGGTTTGCCGATACAGGTGAATGATCGGAGTACGGTGATGCATCTGGTATATATCGATGATGTGGTGGAGGAACTTCTGCAGGCGCTGGACCGGCATCCTCATGTGAACTCTGATGGATATTGTTATGTTCCCACAGTGTATGAGACAACACTGGGAGAGATCGTTAATCTGCTCTATAGTTTCAGGGAAAGCCGGAGCAATCTGATGGTTCCGGAGATGACAGAGGGAAGCTTTTCAAAGAAGTTATATAGTACTTATCTAAGTTATCTGCCTACAGACCAATTTGCGTATTCTCTGAATATGCATGAGGATGAGCGTGGCAGCTTTACGGAGATATTAAAAAGTGTGGACCGGGGGCAGGTATCTGTAAATATCTCGAAGCCTGGGATTACTAAGGGGAATCACTGGCACCATACGAAGAATGAGAAGTTCCTGGTAGTCGGTGGCGAGGGACTGATCCGCTTTCGCAGACATGGAAGTGAGGAGATCATAGAGTATTATGTCAGTGGGGAGAAACTGCAGGTAGTGGACATCCCTACCGGTTATACACATTCCATCGTGAATGTGGGGGATACCGATCTGGTAACACTGATGTGGTGCAACGAATGTTTTAATCCGGGCAGACCGGATACGATATATGAAGCTGTGGAGGAAGGAAAGAATGAATAAGCTGAAAGTCATGACAGTCATCGGAACCCGGCCGGAGATCATCCGTCTGTCCGAAGTGATTAAGAAATGCGATAAATATTTTGACCAGATACTGGTACATACCGGTCAGAATTATGATTATACATTGAACCAGATATTTTTTGAAGATCTGGAGCTGCGCCAGCCGGATTATTTTCTGGAAGCAGTAGGCAGTGACCTAGGAGAGACTATCGGAAATATTATTTCTAAAAGCTATAAATTGATGGCAGAGACGAAACCGGATGCATTTCTGGTACTGGGAGATACGAATTCTGCACTGGCGGCAATCTCCGCAAAGCGCCTGAAGATTCCTATTTTCCATATGGAAGCAGGTAATCGCTGCTTTGACGAGAATCTTCCGGAGGAGACGAACCGTCGTATTGTGGATCATATTTCGGATCTGAATCTCTGTTACAGTGAACATGCCAGAAGATATCTGAATGCAGAAGGCACCGCGAAGGAGAGAACCTATGTCACCGGTTCCCCTATGGCAGAAGTGCTGTCTGCACATTTGGACAAAATCAAAGCCAGCAAAGTACTGGAGACTTTGGGTTTGGAGAAGGGGAAGTATATACTTCTGTCTGCACACAGAGAAGAGAATATTGACGATGAGAAGAATTTCTTCGCGCTGATGAATGCGGTAAATACCATGGCAGAGACGTATCAGATGCCTATTATCTACAGTACCCATCCCCGCAGCAAGAAGTTCATCGAGCAGAGAAAGTTCGTGTTCCATCCGCTGGTGAGAAGCCTGCAGCCTTTCGGATTCTCCGATTATAATCATCTGCAGATGAATGCGTTCTGTGTAGTATCGGATAGTGGAACACTTCCGGAAGAGGCATCTTATTTCAGTTCCAAGGGATATCCTTTCCCGGCAGTATGTATTCGTACTTCCACTGAGCGTCCCGAAGCGATCGATAAGGGTAATTTTATCCTGGGCAGTATCACTACCGAACAGGTGCTTCAGGCGGTGGATATGGCAGTGCGTATGAATGCGGAAGGTGACTTGGGATTACCTGTGCCGAACTATGTAGATGAGAATGTCAGTACGAAGGTTGTGAAGATTATTCAAAGCTACACCGGAATTGTCAATAAGATGGTGTGGAGAAAATAGGAGAGACAATGATACCTTTTTTGATATTTTGCCTGATTAATTTTGGACTCGTTAAGTTAAGCAAAAAATCATTTGGCATTACATTGCCTGTGACATTGACCGGGGCGACTTTGCTGACTTATTTCGGACAATTCTTATTCCATACATTTAATGTCGGCGTCTGGTTATGTGTAGGAATGGCTGTGGCAGGGGCAGTTTTGTTGATAGTGCGCAGAAAGGACCGTGATTTTATATCACGGTGTTTTTCGGTTGGATTTTTTGTATTTTTGGCAATCTGTATCTTGTTTTTGGTGCTGGATTATGGTCGTTGGCTTACAACATGGGATGAGTATTCACATTGGGGCAAAATGTTGAAGGAAATGTTCCGTCTGGATAGATTTTACACGGAACATCAGTCCAATCTGACAGCGCATAAGGATTATCCGCCATTTGCACAGATTTTTGAATTGTTGTGGTGTAAGCTGTCTTGGAAGTACACGGAGGGCACGGCAACGGCAGCACTGGATATTTTGGGTTTTTCCATGATATTGCCCTTAGTGATAGAGCGGTTGGAGTGTAAAAAAGAAATAGGGAAAATACAGAGATTTTTAAGCAGCCTGGCAATTGCAGTGGTGCTGTTGATCGTGATCCTGAATTTTGATAATGTGCAGTCCATGACATTAAATCTTGATCTGCTTCTGCCTTTATATTATGTGGCACTGATCATGATGATAGTAGATCAGGAGCTTCGCAGGTCAAAGTTTGGCTTCATTATGATTTTGCTGGGGCAGTTCGGATTAATACTTACGAAACAAATGGGAATTGCATTTGTGCTGCTTGTATGGTTCTTCTATACAATGTCAGAGGTCCTGGATACTGCAAATCTGCGGAAAGAGAACCTGCGGCACAAGGTATTGTTATCAGTACGTTCACTGGCAGTATTGATCACGCCGTTTATCAGCAATGCGATATGGAGCAGATATATTTCAAGTTTGGGAGAAAGAGGACAGTTTGCTCTCTCGAAGATTAACCTTAAGACTTTGTTCCACGTTATAGCAGGTGGAGGAGACTGGCTGCAGAGAATTACTTTTGTCAGATATATCAGAGCACTGTTTACTACGAATATTACGACAGGATTGTTCCCGATGACCTATGTATCTGCTATCGTTGTATCATTTTGCATATTGGTCATTATGTCATATGCATTTAGAACCGTGGTAACAAAGGGTGAAATGCTGCGTTATGGTTTGCTATTTGCATTGGGAAGTGCAGGATATGCATTTACGATGCTTACAATGTATCTGTTCTGTTATACGGAAGGTGAAATGAGTGTTTTGGCAAGCTTTGAGAGATACATGTGCACTTACGTGGTGAGTCAATATATGATCTTGCTGTTACTTCTGCTGAAATTGCTTAATAGGATGAAGATAGATGTCTGCAGCTATGTGGTGGTGTGCACTTTATTGGGAATCGGACTGATAACAGTGGGAGCAGATGGATTGGGTAAACTGATGCCTAAGAAGTTTACCGATAAAAATATGGTGGAATACAAGGAACAGGCGGATGTCATACAGATGTATGTTCCGGAAGGAACAGAAGTATACATGATAAGTAATCTGAACGCTGTGGATGCGACATTTACGGCATATTATCTGGATAACATTTTAATTGATAACAGAGCGATGAGCTCAAATGTTGCTACCGTTGGAGCGGAAAATGTTGATTACTGGAATGACATCGTGAATTGCATCCGGGAAGACGGGTATGTATATGTGTGTGATGCTACGGATAATGTGAATGACGCATTGGCAAAGTATGCGGAAGAGGGTGAGATTACAGATCAGACATTATATGTGGCAGAAGATGAAAATGGGGAATTTAAGTTACGGAGAGCATGGTAGACGAGCCATTACCTCATAATAGTTTGGCTGGCGGATGCCAGGGTTGGATATAGAACAATCAAAGACTATCTTAGTGTAGAAGAGAACGTTTTTTTCGATAAAACGAAATGACAAGATGAGTATATCGAAATAAAAACAGTTGGAAATGCGATATAATATAAATAGTATCAAGAAGATATTAAAGATGTCTATTTAGAACAGAGCATGAATTGCAAAAGACAATATTGGAGGAACAATGAAAAGTTTTGGATTGTGGTACAAAGGGAAGAATGACACAAATAAAGAAAATGAAAAAGACCCCATTTTTTCAGTACATATTAATTTTTGGTCCGAATCTGTAAAACATGATAATAGTATTCCGAGCCTGGATGTAGGAATAAAAATTAAAAGTTTTCGGAATGTAAATGAGGTCGTGTTTCATTGCCCTTTTATTGTTGAGAATGATAGTCTAACTGATTTGATTCCTAAATTATGTAAATTAGAAAATGCTGATATCATTTTCAATACCAGTGGAAAGATACAAGCAGAAGATAAATACTCAACGTATTCTTTTACAAAAAATGAGCACTCGGAAAATTTATTGCTTTTTCCGTTAAGGCAAAATGTCGGAACAATGTATTCTCTCTCGGAGGATGTAGACAAAAGTGATATAGTTTTCGATATATCGAGACTTAATAAGTATTTGGGACAAAAAGGCAAGTTTAGCAATATAGATGAGATATATTTGCGGTTCAGAATTTCTTCGGCGAAGTTGAAGAAAAATATATATTTTGACTGCGAACCTTACAATAAATCATTCGAGAGTGCTTTTTCCGGTACACGAATATTTGATTTCAAGATAAATGAAAAGAGAAATTTGTCTCCGGAGAAAATGACTAAGATGGATATGGAGCAATACAAATTCTGTGAAATAGATGATATCCATTTATTACTTATGGAGCCATCTTCGTATGATGTGGAATCTTTCGCGGATACGCAAATGACATGCCGCGAATTAGAAAATGATATTTGGAATGACTATTTGGATTTAACAGCCGACACAGATCTTGATTATTCTAAGGGTAGAATTCTTGCTTACCATTGGAAATTTGAAAAAGGATGTTCTTGCTTGATAAAGGTGAAATATTCGAAAACAAATTTAAAAACGTTATCGGCCTATATACTAATAGCATTGTCAATAGGGGTTGTTGGAAGCACAATAGTTGCGATGGTACAAGCTATTTGCGAAGTGAAAAGTGTTAACTTTTCTTGGTGGGCGTATGGAGTGGGGGCTGTTTTGTTTGTAATCGGAGTTTTTTTAGGAAAAACAAAATAATGTGCTTCATATATTGTAATAGTAGCGTAGAAAGAGTAAAATAGACACAATAGGGGGAGATCGCATGGAAAAAACGATAGACAATAAAAGATATTTTTCATATTCATCCCTTTCTCATGAATTAAAAAAAATATATTATAATGAAATATACAAGTTCCTTGGGCGACTGATATTTGAGTACCAAGGCTTTCGTAGTTGGTACCAAGGGCTGTTTGGTGAAGTATATGAATTACATCAAAATCGTGAAATATTCATATGTGAAGATCAACTGCATATTGCTGGAATAGCAATTATCAAGAATGATTTTGAAGAAAAAAAAATTTGTACGCTTCGAGTTGCCGAACAATATCAACACCAAGGGATAGGACATAACTTGGTCGAAATTTGCTTAACACAATTGGATACAGAAAAACCAATGATAACATTACATAAAAATAAATTGAACCAGTTTGAAAATATCTTACGATATTATAATTTTGAATTGGTACAAACACAAAGACATTATTATAGTATATTTAGCACAGAATTGGTATTTAATGGGGTTTTACCACAAAAAAAATTTATATTTAATAAAATTCAATTAATGAATATGGAGAGATTATATAGAGATTTTATAATTGGTGGGGGAAGAAATACGGAAGACTTTGTAAATGCATGTATTTTGTGTTGGTATAACAGAGAAAAACGGAGAGGTATCGATATAGTGGAAATATGATGAGAAAGCCATCTATGTTTAAGGTAGATGGCTTTTGTATATGAGAGGAAAGAAAAATGAAATTTGTCTGTGGCGTTCATGGTGTTGGAAAAACAATATTTGCAAAGGAATTGAGTAGGGAAATGTCGCTAAAATATTATGCGGCAAGTGATTTAATAAAAAAAAGAACTAATAAGGAACTTTGTCGCTATAAAAAAGTGAAGTGCATTGCTAACAATCAGACCCTTTTATTAGAGGCATTAGCAGAAATAAAGGAAACTCAATATATTTTAGATGGACATCTGTGTTTGATTAATGGTAAAAACAAAATAGAAAGAATATCTTATAAAGTATTTCAAAAAATGAACATTGATTTTATATACGTTGTTGTGGAGCAACCTGAAATAATACAGAATCGATTGAAAAAAAGGGATAATCAGATATGGGACTTGAACATGATTACTGTTTTTCAGCAGGAAGAACTTAAATATGCTAAAAAAATAGCAGTGGATGAGAACATTCCGCTAAAAATAATATATCAAAACAAAGAAATTATGGAGTGGCCGATAGAGGAAGACAAGAATATCATATTGTCCATACGACCGATATTTGCAGAGAAAATACTGAGTGGTGAAAAAAAATATGAATATAGAAAACGTTTATGCGCGAAGAAGGTTAGCAAAATATACATTTATGAGACAGCACCTGTAAAAAAGATTATTGGTGAAGTGGAAGTTATTAAGAAATTGAAAATGAAAAAAGAGAAATTGTGGAAACAGACACAGAAATTCTCTGGCATATCTAAAGAATTTTATGGGAAATATTTTGAAAAACAAGAATATGCATGTGCTTATGAATTGGGAGAATCTAAGAAATATAGTGATCCTGTTACACTGGAGAGTATCGGTGTGAATTACATCCCGCAATCTTTTGCATATTATGATGGTATAATTACTTCCACTTCATCCGATACTCAGACGGACTGATCCCCTCAGTCTGTTTAAACATTCTGGAAAAGTAATACAATGGTGTTATGCCGCACTCTAAGCCAATCTGCTCCACGGATTTGTCAGTAAATCGGAGCAGACGCTTGGCGTGAGTAATTCGGATGTTTGTCAGATAATTAATGATGGACACTCCGAATTGCTCTTTGAAAATTCGTTCTAAGTAAAATTTATTAATGGAAAACATTTCAGATAACCGGTCTAAAGTTATTTTTTCTGTATAATGGGTATCAATATATTCTTTCACATCGATGAGGGAGTGCTGCTTGAAGGAAAGCAACTTCGCCTCGGGATTCCAGCTTTGTTCCATTACCAATGTCAGAAGAGAAAATAAATATTCATTGATTTTCATGTCTTTTAAAACGGCTGATGAGGAAGCAATATGATACAAATCCTGCCACAGAGAGTCAAAAGCAGCAAGGTCGGCAGGGTGAAACACAGGCTGTCCACCTCGTTCAGTATATTTCAGGTAAATAGAATGAATCGTGGGCCCATAGAAGTGGATCCAGTTCAGTGACCATAAATCCTCAGAACTCTGATGAAAATAAGGCGTTTGACAATTGATGAATACGCAGTCGCCCTGATTCAAAGTATATTCTTTGCCATCGTAATTGAAAATACCACTCCCATCTGTCAGATAGAAGAATAGGTAGGACATCAGGTTCTGGCGCTTGCTAATATGAGGTTTTCGTGCCTGCAGATATCCTGCTTCCTGCAAATAAAACAGATTAGTCCTGGCAAATTCAGACGGCGTATAGAGAATTCGATTGGAATTGACAAATTCTCCATGAAATAATTCATTAGACATTTCGATTACCTCCCATGGGATTATTATAGAACTAAAGTCAATATAATGCAAATGTTGAGCAATATTTTCGATTTATCAGGCAAACTATATTTCCTATAATAAATGCAGTTATAGTATGATAGGAGAACAGATATGGCAAAAAAAGCATTGATTACAGGTATTACAGGGCAGGACGGTTCTTATCTTGCGGAGTTTTTATTAGAAAAAGGTTATGAAGTACACGGTATTGTACGTAGAGCATCTATTTCCAATACTGCACGGATCGATCATATTATGGATCGTATTACTTTACATGATGGAGATCTGTCTGACTCTTCTTCTCTGGTTCGCATTATCGGACTGGTACGCCCAGATGAGATTTATAATCTGGCAGCACAGTCTCATGTACAGGTATCCTTCGATGCACCGGAATACTCCGGAGATATTGACGCGTTGGGCGTACTGCGTATCCTGGAGGCGTGTCGTATTCATGGGCTGGAGAAGACGACGAAAGTATACCAGGCATCCACTTCGGAACTGTATGGCAAAGTGGAGGAAGTACCGCAGAGAGAGACCACACCTTTTCATCCGTATTCTCCGTATGCTGTTGCAAAACAGTACGGTTTCTGGATCGTGAAGGAATACCGGGAAGCATACGGTATGTTTGCGGTAAATGGTATTCTGTTCAACCATGAGTCCGAACGCCGCGGAGAGAATTTCGTAACGAGAAAAATTACGTTGGCAGCGGGAAGAATCGCAGAGGGCTTACAGGATCATCTGGAACTCGGTAACATGGATTCCCTCAGAGACTGGGGATATGCCAAGGATTATGTGGAATGCATGTGGATGATACTGCAGCACGAGACACCGGAAGATTTTGTCATTGCTACCGGAGAGCAGCATACGGTTCGTGATTTTACAGAGCGCGCATTTGCAGTAAATGGCATTCAGATCCGTTGGGAAGGTACCGGTGTCGATGAGAAGGGCTATGATGAACAGACCGGTAAGATGTTGGTATGCGTGAATCCAAAATGGTATCGTCCGACAGATGTGGACAACCTGTGGGGAGATCCTACGAAAGCCAGGACGGTACTTGGCTGGAATCCACAGAAGACCACCTATGCGGAACTGGTAGAGATCATGGCAAAACATGACAGAGAACTGGCAAAGAGAGAGAAAGTGATAAAGGGACAGTTATGAATATAGTATTATTATCCGGAGGATCGGGACAGAGACTGTGGCCGTTGTCCAACGATATCCGTTCCAAACAGTTTATTAAGATATTCCGTAAGGCTGATGGAACATTAGAGTCCATGGTTCAGCGTGTATACCGACAGATCAAGGCAGTAGATCCGGAAGCATTGGTTACGATCGCTACATCGAAATCTCAGGTATCGGCAATCAACAATCAGCTGGGCGAGAATGTAGGGATTAGTGTGGAACCCTGCCGCAGAGATACTTTTCCGGCAATCGCGCTAGCAGCAGCATATCTGAAAGATGTGCAGGGGGTGGCAGAGAATGAGCCCATTGTGATCTGCCCGGTGGATCCCTATGTGGAGAGGGATTATTTTGAGGCATTGCAGGACTTGTGCGACCGCGCCGGAGAGTCGGATGCGAATCTTGTACTGATGGGAATTGAACCGACCTATCCCAGTGAAAAATACGGTTATATCATACCGGAGACTGCGAAGCAGCTGAGCCGCGTGACGATGTTCAGGGAGAAACCTACTAAAGAAGTGGCGCAAGATTACATTGCCCAGGGAGCGTTGTGGAACGGTGGGGTATTCGCCCTCAGACTGGGATATGTATTGAAGCGTGCGCACGAACTGATTGAGTTTACGGATTATGAGGATCTGTTTCAGAAATACGATACGTTACAGAAGATCAGCTTCGACTATGCTGTAGTAGAGAAGGAACCCGAGATAGAAGTAATGCGTTTTGCGGGAACCTGGAAAGATCTGGGGACCTGGAATACACTGACAGAGGCAATGGACAGCAATTGTGTCGGTGAGGGTGTTCTGAATGATACCTGTGAGAATGTACATGTGGTGAATGAACTGAATGTACCGATCCTATGCATGGGATTAAAAGATATCGTTGTGGCAGCCAGCCCCGAGGGAATTCTGGTATCAGATAAGGAGCAGTCCAGCTATATCAAACCTTATGTGAATCAGTTCGATCAGCAGGTAATGTTCGCGGAAAAGTCCTGGGGAAGCTTCCGGGTACTGGATGTGCGTGATCACAGCATGACGATCAAAGTAACACTGAATCCGGGACACCGGATGAATTACCACAGCCATGATTTCCGGGACGAAGTATGGACGGTAATAGCCGGAGAAGGTCGTGCGGTGATCGATGACGTGGAACAGAATGTGAAGGTGGGCGATGTACTGACTATGAAGGCAGGATGTAAACACACGATTATTGCCGATACGGAACTGCAGGTGATTGAGGTGCAGATAGGCGATGAGATCAGCGTGCATGATAAGCATAAGTACTGATTCAGGGATGTAAATAAGAGCGGAGAAGTATGTGAAAACAAAAGATAAGACACAAAAAAGAGTTCAACAAATAATATGTGGTATATTATGGATTGGACTGATATTCTTTGCATTCCGCAAGGTAAATAAAGGTCTGGATCTATGGGATACGGGTTATAATCTTGCTAACTTTCAATGGATGGGGACGGAGCACATGGATAACATGTGGCTGTTTTCGACCTATCTTTCCAATGCTGTCGGACACATCTTTAGTCTGTTGCCGGGCGGAAAGACGCTGCTGGGAATGAATATCTATACGACCGGTGTGACGGTTTTATTGATGATACTAAGCAGTTGTTTTTTGGTCAGGTACATGAAGATTCCGATGGCCTTAGTCGTGGCGGGAGAATTTGTCGCTTTGAATTTGTGTTGGGCGCCATCTGCGATTTTATATGATTACCTGACCTTTGTATGCCTGGATGTAGGACTGATACTGATGTTGATCGGACTGACGAAAGAACATTGGAGAGAGGTGTTTCTGTCAGGTATTCTGATTGGAACGGGCATGTTCGTTCGTTTTTCAAACTTAGCACAGCTGATAGTTATTATTTTAATTCCGGTGTTTTATATCATTATGTGGATAGGCAGTGTGCTGAACCGAGAAAAGGGAAAGAGAATATGGATGAAAGATATGCTAAGGCAGATGGCGGCATTTTTAGCAGGATATGCTCTGATTGTTGCTATTGTGTTAGGGTATATCTCGATTCGATATGGATTCTCTGAATATGTGGAGGGCATTGGAGAATTGATGGGTATGTCCAAAACTCCCCCCGGCTATTCCTCAAGTTTTATGATAAAATTCTTGTTCACGAATCTGATGAGATATGGATTGCGATTATGGCATGTTATAGCAGCAATTGTTTTGGGATTGGTCTGTGCAGTGGCAGCAGATAAGATGGATTCTAAACTGCATAAATGTGTGTTCCGCTCACTGACGGTGGGTATCAGCATGATACTGGCATTGCATGTACTATATACATATCTGACAAAATGTGACTATATTACACAGGACTATCTGTCATACAGTTCAGTGTATGCGCCGATGCTTTTACTTGGAGTACTCACAATATTTATTGCGGTTGTACGTGTGTTTTCAAAAGAAGCATCTATGGTGGAAAAATTTCTAGGCGTGATTGTAGTGTCCATATATTTGCTTTCGGTGATAGGAAGCAGCACGGAATTCCATTTGGGAATGAACAATTATTTTGTACTGATGCCGTATTTACTATGGGAGATTTATAGTTTTTGCAGACGGAAGGCAGATCTTATACCGGTCTATCCGGCTAAAATAATTATCACCGCATTTGTTATATTTTGCTGTTCCCTGACAATAGGGTTTGGGCAGAAATTCATTTATGAAGAAGCCGGAAGTACCACAGGGCGTGAATACTGTGTAAATGGAAACAGGACACTTCGTGGAGTTTATATGACACAGAGGAAAGCTGAAATTGCACAGGGACTGTCCGATTACCTGGCAGATAATGGATTGCAGGGAAGAGAAGTGATTCTCTATGACATGAATCCTGGGCTGGCATTTTATCTGCAATTGCCACCTGCGTTTAACAGTTGGATATCCCTGGGAAGCTATTCATGTGAGAAACTGCAGGCTGACCTTGAGAGAACGAAAGAGAAGAAGGAACTTCCACTTATGATCGTAAGCACTAATTTTGAAAGTGATGAAGGAGTGAAAACAGAAGTACTGCGACAGTTCATGAAGGAATGTGGATATGAAATGAAGTACTCGGTCGGACAGTTTGAGATGTTCGTGGCGGAGTGAGATCAGCGTGCATGATAAGCATAAATATTGATTCAGAGGGAGGCAAAGCATTTTGTAGAGGAAATAGTAGTAATTGCTGTTATTTGAATAAATTGTTTTGGTATATAAGATAAGACGAGTAGAGAGCAGAAGGAGAAAACCATTTGCCCTCTATTGTTATATTTCGATAAAAAGAATTCTTATTTGAAAAAGTCGAAATACTATGAAATGCAATTTATAGTATGATGTAATTATAGACTCACAGAAAAGGAAAAAAGTGCATGATAAGTTGTAAGAAAGAGAGAACAGAGGATGAAAACATTTTGTAGTAGGATTGAATAGATTGAGTATTACGATGAAGAGAGTAGATGCATATACAAATATTATAAATAAATACCAACTGAATAGGGATACATTGGAGAGATTGGTCAGGTGTATTTCATAATGGGCGAGAGTTTCGCAGAGATTAAATTATAATAGGAAAGTGAACAGAATGAAGAATACAATTTGGAGATAATACTTTGTTGCTAAAAGATCACTGAGATTATCAAAGGGAGAACATATATGAGAGAAGATTTATTAAATTCAGAGTTATTCGGTAATGAAGCTGGTGAAGATGAAAATAAGAGAAGGCTTAATGAATATTATTTGGAAAAAGAAAAGAACAAAATATTTCATGATCCAAATCGTAAGTTAGGTTTTGTTAGAGCGCGAAAAGGTGTGGGAAAATCTGCTTTGCTGAATTATTCTGCATATAGAATAGAAGAAAAGTACAAAAATGATATGGTTATTAATATTAAGGCATCAGAATTAATAGCATTATATGAATGCGATGATTATCAACCATTGCAATATACAAATTGTTGGCAACAGAGGATATGTCTTAGAATACTTAATGAAATTGCTAAAAGAATAAAGTTTGCGGCGTCAGATGATTCAATGAAAATAATTGAATATGCAGAAATTATGGGATATAAAGGTAAAAATATAGTTTCTGCATTATCTGATAGACTTACATTAAACCTTGACAAAAAAATAATAGAGAAAAGAAAGAATAATAAAGAAATAGCTAATGGATATCAGTTGTTAAAGCGTTATTCGACAGAAACCGATCAAAAGGTATGGTTATTTATAGATGACATCGATGCAACATTTATAAATTCTGTTGAAAATATGATTGTAGTAGGAACTTTTTTTACAGCTTGCAGATATTTGGCAAATTCAGTGGAAGGACTAAATATCAGAGCATCTGTAAGAACAGATGTATGGACTATTTTAAGAAACTTTGATGAAGCATTGGATAAGTGTGAACAGTATATGATTGATTTGGTATGGAGTACTAAAGACACAGGAGAAATATTATATAACAAATTATATACATATTTTAGTGAAAAATATCCAAATATGGATTTAGGAGATAAAAATTTTAAGGATATAGAAAGTCAAAATAAAATATTTAATTTGGTATTTAATGGACAGTTACAATGGGGAAACAATAAAGTTGTACCATATAGATCTATACATATTCTAGGTGCAGGAAGACCTAGGTGGGCAGCACAGTTATGTAAGATGGCAGCAGAAGATACTTATCAAAAACAAAGAGACAAAATTGCTACTGGAAATATTAACTATGCAATGACAGAATATGGAAAGTATAGAATGGCTGATTTATATAAGGAACATAAACATCAATGTAAATCATTAGAAACAATTATAGAAATTTTTAGAAATGGTAAAAGAGCTTATACTACTGGAGAATTAGTGGAATTGATACGGAAACGTGTAATCAATGAAGGGCGAGAAATACAAATCGATGGATTACAGAGTGTCTGTAATGAAATACAGATTGGAAAATTTTTATATAGAATCGGATTTATTACATTGAGAAATGATGAATATAATAAGGCACTGGGACTAACAAGATATGAGGATGATCCATATCTATTCTCAGATTACAATATTGATAATAATCAGGTATGGGAAATACATCCTGCATATAGAACTGTATTGAAAATACGATAACATAGTAATAAATGGTAAGAGCCGGTTACTGCTGCTAAAGTGGAACCGGTTCTTTTTTGAGTCCAGTTTCTGTATTGGAAAATATGCTATATAATATTAATTGTAGAGATGTTTGCTAAAAGAAATATGTTGCATTATAAATATAGGAAGATAATTATAATTTATGAAGGTCTACTGAGGAATTGAATACTTAGGACTGAGTTAGAAGTTACTTTAGAAGTTACTAATGCAATCAACTTGTAAGATTCTGTCGTTTCTTGTCATGTACTTTATATAGGCATAAATACATGACAAAGGCGGTATAGCAAATGTACAATTCAAAAGAAAAATGTAAAGAAATCGCAGAAAAGTTTAAGCAACTATGTGAGACAAGAGGCACGACACCTTATAAAGTTGCCGTTCAGGCAGGCTTATCTACATCTACGGTTAGCTGCTTCCTGTCGGGTAAGACAATTCCTAGATTGGATACGATGTTAATATTATGCAATGAATTGGGAATTTCTATGGCGGATTTTTTCAATGATAGGGAACTGACAACTCATCAGACCCAAGAAGAGCAGAATATTATGGAAATCTATCGAAATTTACCTACACAGAAAAAAGAACAGCTTTGTATATACCTAAAGATGCTGATACAATATAAAGAAGAATAATAACTTAATGTTTCCCCCATTTTCTGCCGATAATATATATGGCAAAGGAGTGCACATATGAAGAAAAAGTTATGGATGGCAGTAGTTTTTATAGTATGTCTGTGGATAGGATATCCGTTAGATGTATCAGCTACATCGCAGACAGTGGATAATTTGGTTCTTATGGTGAATTTTAAAGATGATGGAACCAACGAATTTCTGACGAGGTATTCTGAATACCAGGAAATGTATATAGGGTCACCGCGCGGAATGAATGCATATATTCATACGATTTCCGACGGACAGGTAACGGTAAATTCCTATTTGCCACAGATAACAGATGACGGCTTTGTGGCAATTACTCTTCCGGGAACTGCGGATAGCTATACCAGTGATGAAGCGTCATTTGTAGAAGCTGTCATGAAAGTCGCTAATGCCCAAACTGAGAATCTCTCAATTCCTTCCAAATTGGATAGTTGGGGGAGCGAGCACATTATTGATAATGTTACTATTTTAGCACAGGCACCGGGAGGAACGGGAACCTTTGTATCACATCGTTCTGTCTATGGAAGCAATACAAAATTGTTTGGATGGACAATGCGCTCTTACAACGTTATCGCGACCGGATTGCTTGGGCTTGGCAGCACGTTTGAACTGGGATATTCCTTGGCAGCGCATGAATTTCTGCATACACTGGGAGCCCCGGATCTATACCGGAATGATGGAACAGCGGGAGAACCGGTAGGATTGTGGGATCAGCAGGGAAAAGTATGTACCACAGCCCAATATCCCTTAGTCTATACACGTAAAGAATTAGGATGGCTAGATATTCCAACGATTAAATCAAGTGGTGATTACACCATACAGCCGGCAGAGAATTCCAACGGTACACGAGCATACATTTTGAAAACATCTATGTCAGAAACGGAATTCTTTGTAGTGGAATACCGTAAAAAAAGTAGTAGTAGACAAGAATACGATTATTATGTCCCCCAGGATGGTTTGATCGTATACCGTGTGAACAACCAGTTTGAAACCAATGTTGAAGGTAACAATTATATTTATGTATTTCGACCGGGAACTCAGGATGTTGCGAAGGCAGAAGAAGTCAACAGCAGTGGTTATGGCAATGCTGTTTTGGAAGCCACAATCGGCACAGCAAATCGTAAGACACTGGGAAACAGCGACCTCTCAGCATCTTTTACACAGGATACAATTTTTTATTCCAACGGAAATAATAGTGGAATTGTTATTGATAATATTCGTTATAATAATGACGGCACATTGACCTTTCATGTTTCTTTTCCTGACCTTTCTGGTGAAAGTTATTGGCAGCCTATGGGAGAGTCTATACAGAATTTAAAGTTTTCATGTATTAGTGGTGATGAAAGCGGAACCAGGTTGTATTTGGCGGGGATTTTAGATGATAGCAAGGCAGTAGCTTATTACTACAATGAGACGAAAGGTTGGACGAGTCTTGGCGGAATAGATGCTGCGCAAAATTACATAGACATATTGTGCTATGCCGATGTGGTGTATATGGCATATACTGACCGGTCATATGGGCTTAGTGTTGCGGCATATCAAAACGGAACATGGTCAATTCGGTATCATACCAGTGACTTCCCTACCAGAGTAGAACTTCAGATAGTTAATGGAGAGCTATGGGTAGATTATGATTCTGGTAATTGCTTACACAGATATAATATTACGCAGAAAACGGCGGCAACAGATATTACAGTTTCAGGAATAGCAATTTCGCAGACAAAGTCATTTTATTATGCAGGTCAATGGTATGCGGTATATGGAGATTTTTGCGGAAGCGGAGATGCCTCAAAGGGAAAAATAGCGAGATATGATGGAAAATGGAATGATATATATACAATAAGCAGTCTGGGAAGCCTAAGACTGGCAGATGCTTGGGTGGCGGAAGATAAAGTATATATAGCTGCAGTCGACAATGACAAAAAAATTGCTAGTCTGGTGTATGATGGTGTTACATGGTCTGAACAGTTGATTGATAATGGACATTCGGACAGCATTATTCGTTTGATAGTGAAGGATGGAATCCCTTATGTTGCATGGTGCGAAAATTCCGTATTAAAAGTGAAATATTTGAAAGAAGGCCAGTGGTCAGAACTGGCAAACAGCGTTTGCAGTGATGCGTCAGATTTTGACTTTTTCTGTGGTGGTGATACTTTATATGCAGTGAGCATTAACCAGACAGGGATTACTACAGTCCGCACTATGAAAACTGTCAGTAACGAACCGGATATTGGCAGTGGAAATGTGTTGATTAGAATTCCAACAGGGTATGACCCGGAAGCAACGATATGGATCGATGGAGTAGCATGTATAAGCACACCTTGGGAAGGAGACAGTTATACCCGACTGGTAAGCATAGGAAATCAAAGTCCCGCCAGAAACGGAGCTGCGCAGATAGCTACGATGTGTCGATATGACAGCAAAGCTATTCCGATTGGAATGTATGTGTGGAGAATTGCTCAAAAAGGAGATTATTATATAGCAACAGCAATCCCCGAATTAGAGAATGTGTTTTCTTATCACGGATTTTCAGTACGATATACAGGTAAAACAGGACTTCGTTGTGTTTTTGGCATTGACACAGATACAAAAAAACAGTTGCGTTCGCCCAATGGACTGGAAGGATATCACCTTAAGGAAATGGGAATTATTGTAATGTCTCTGAATAAACGGAATGATAATCCCTTGATTTACGGAGGAGATTATGTGCAAAGCGGAAGAACTTATTATACAAGTGATGGGAAAATATATAATAAGGTATTGCACATATCAGGGGGCAGAGAGAAATTTGCCAATGTACTGGTAGATTTGGAAAAATCCTGGTATAAGACAGACTATGTATTCCGTCCGTATGTAATATTGTCAACTGAAGATGGAGATGCAATTATCTATGGGCCTGAAGTTTCCAAAAGCATGTATACAGTATGTAAGCAGGTGATGGAAAGTAATCAATTTGCGCCTGGAACGACAGGATATCAGTTTCTGCAGAATATTATAACCACCGCAGATGCCAAGTAGCAAATAGTAAAAGGAGCCTCGTTTCTATCCGGCAACCATTGATAAATACAGAAGACGTATCGGAGGATGAACCACTGATATTCTGTAGAATAGAAAGAGAACTCTCATGAAAAGTATGAAAGTTCTCTCAGATTATAGACAAAATGCTTTTGGTCAGTATGCCAGAAGCGTTTTTCTTGTTTGTGCGCTATTTTCCAAAACTAAAAATGTGTAAAATTGTCAGAGAAACTTAGCAAACTTTCTGATAAAGAAAAAGAAAGGTATTTATGTATGGGAACATAAATACCTTTTTGTTGTTTAGAAATTAAAACATATTAAAATACCGCAAGTCCCCATAATATTCATATAGAAAATTATAGAAAGAATTTTCATTTGCATCAGAAATCAAATTCATTTCATACATACGAGTTAACAGACGATTTGTGAGTTTACTCAAGGGCTTTTTAAATACGGACTTAGAGAGATGGGAATAATCTTCTGTGTAAACAGTTCCGTTTACTTCGGCATGATCAGTCAGACGGAATATATACAGTAAAAGAGACTGCTCGTCTGAATTGATAAAGGAGTAAGCACATTCGGATAAGTGTTCCCGTAGATCCATTAGTGTAATATAGCGTTCGGTGGAAAAATCAGTTGGGATAACATCATGATCAATAGAATCAATACGAAACTTGTTTTTAGTCAAATAATATCGAAGATACTTATGCATGGATTTGGGAGTTATTGTATTACGTGGATAAGCTGAATTGTAAATATGTGTTAATTCGTCGATGCTTTCTTGACCGGTAAGACTGTAGCGATCAAATATTGTTTGAAGGCGGAGACATACTTGATTTTCGTGAGATGTAAATCCGTTTTCGCTACACATGTACATATACAAGGCATGTTTAATAGGAAAGTGTAATGCGGTTCGCAGAGAACTATTGCGAGATAGAACATATTTATCCAGAAATTCACAAAAGGTAATAAGACATTCACTAAGAACTTCTTCATAATCCACATAGGGACTTTGACTGAAAAATTGAAATATCTGTCCGCGTACGTAATTTTCATTATTCTTCCATAGAAGATAAATGATTTCCGATCTTTTTTCTGCGGAACAGTCGGGAGACTGTAGGGAAGCAATTAATTTCTTTTCTTCTGAAGTGTTCATAAAGAGATCCTCCTTTTGAGTGAAATAGAATTGGTTGCTACAATTAAAAGATATCAAACAATATCGATAAAATGCAAGGGGATGTTGATTAAATCGAAGCGAAAATAAAATTTGTAAGATTCTGTCGTTTCTTGCCATGTATTTTATATAGACATAAATACATGACAAAGGCGGTAGAACAAATGTACAATTCTAAAGAAAAATGTAAAGAAATTGCGCAGAAATTTAAAGAGTTATGCAATGCGAGAGGAACAACACCGTACAAGGTTGCCGTTCAGGCAGGCTTATCTACATCTACGGTTAGTTGCTTCCTGTCGGGGAAGACAATTCCCAAGTTGGATACAGTGCTGATGCTTTGTAATTCATTGGGAATATCTATAACAGATATTTTCGATGAAAGAGAAGTTATAGATCAGCAGACACAGGAGGAGCGGAATATCATAGAAAGCTATCGTAATCTGCCGGAGCAGAAAAAGGAGTGGCTGCGCATAGCTTTGAAGATGTTATTGCAATATACGGAAGCAACTGTTTTACTGTGACTAAAAACTTTTTAAAGGAACTTAAATAGAATTTGATTTTTTTGAGTTCCTCAAAGGAACTCAAAAAGGAACTCAAATCATTTGAGTTCCTTTCAGACTGTAGACAAAACGCTTTTGGTCAGCACTCCAGAAGCGTTTTTCTT
>ERZ1034691.117-NODE-117-length-61012-cov-13.314205_pt1 | contig 61012 bp, 43 predicted proteins | sample MGYA00520638_ERZ1034691 | MGnify/ENA primary metagenome ERZ1034691 (study PRJEB33766, sample SAMN09781763) | gut metagenome | biome: gut microbiome | host: Homo sapiens | place: Madagascar | study: EMG produced TPA metagenomics assembly of the PRJNA485056 data... | reverse complement strand
TTCACCTCTCCGACATAACTATTTATATCTTTTTCCAAAGTGGCAGCTTGACTTCTCATGCTATATAAAAGCAACAAGATAATGTTTATCGCCAAGGCGACAGGAATCCATTTGTTTATTCTCATACCATAGTTATTTTGCAACTATAATCATTTTAATCATTACGTTCTTTCTCATCTGTAATAAGTTCTTTCATATCCACAGACAACAACTGCGCAATTTCAAGGAGTGTGGTAAGATTGGGTTGAGAGCGGTTGCATACATAAGCATTGACCGTACTGAAACTCCTTCCCAACTTCTTTGCAAGCCATGTTTGGCTTATCCCTTTGTCCTCTAAGACTGCTCTTATGCGATTTAACTTCATGTTTTTATCGTTTTTACGCTACAAAAATAATATTTTATCGTGATAATCCATCCTAATCCCTTGAATATCTGCTGTATTCCGTCGTAATTTAGACAAAATAGAAATATAATCTGCAAAAATGAGACTAACCAATTTGTTTCCCAATATGGCAAGATACATATATGCGTTCATAAATATTTGTTCTATTTGCCATGTTCTTAAAATGTCAAAATCAGAAATTTATCATTGTTTTCAGTGTTAATTTATGTTTTCTCATGCTTTCATTTTGGGGTTTATTGATTTTGTTGTTCCTAATTTGTTTCTTTCGTTATCTTGACATCCCAATTAGTATTGATTATCAGTGTGTTACAAACAATCAGTAAGATTTCAAGAAGAACGACCTGTTTATCTGTCATCCTCATCAGTTGATAGAGAATGTGATGATCAGCTATGATTTCAAGTTTCAAGGTTTGTTGATGTCGCCCCAGTATTTCCAGAGCGTCTTTTTCATGCCAGGCAAGATATGGAAGGCGGGACTTGATGTGCGTCAGATGCCTCTGTTTCATCTCGAAGATAAGGAGGCGGAGGGATTTGTCGTCAATTATGAGATGTTGAAGTATAAGTTGTCTCGCACCGATATGCCCCATCATCAGCAGAGCCTCAAGTTGTTCTTGCAGTCGTTGGTATATGATATGTATGATATGCTGAGTCCTAAGTTGCAGTTGGGACCGGACATAGATTATGGTTATTCTTCTGGCGAGATTCTCTTCGGTCGTTTCGCCAACATGCTTTCTGCCGAGTTGCCCCATCGACATAATGTGGGCTATTATGCCGACAAACTGTGCATCACTCCGAAAAGGAGATTGCCGCTGTGACAGGGTTTGACGACCTCTCTTTCTTTGGTAAGTATGTGAAGAGGGAACTGGGCATGTCGCCGAGGGATTATCGACAGAAGTCTTAAAAAATAATGAAGTAAGCTTGATAGGCTTATGAAGCTTACTTCATGTTTTTTGTGGATTTTTGCCAAATTCTATAAAAAATCATATACGGGTGATGTGCTTTTCAGAAATAATTCGTATTTTTGTACCAGATATCCATATTTGCAATCTTTATAACAATCATTATTATTATGCTAATTGGTACAATTATAATCCTTGTTGTTACAGCCGCTTTCTTTGTGGCTGGTAAGTTGCGCTCCGATCTGGTGGCGCTTTGTTCATTATTGGCTTTGCTTATTTTCCAGATATTGACTCCTGAGGAAGCCTTGTCGGGTTTCTCCAACTCGGTGGTCATCATGATGGTGGGACTCTTCGTCGTGGGAGGTGCCATCGTGCAGACGGGATTGGCGAAGATGATCAGCCGAAAGGTGTTGAAACTGGCAGGTACGAGCGAGTTGAGACTCTTCCTGTTGGTGATGTTGGTAACAGCGGTCATCGGTGCCTTCGTCAGCAATACTGGAACGGTGGCTTTGATGCTGCCTATCGTGGTGAGCATGGCGGTGAATGCCGGGAGCAGTCCACGCAGATTGCTGATGCCTTTGGCTTTTGCCAGCAGTATGGGTGGTATGATGACGTTGATTGGTACGCCGCCCAACTTGATTATTCAGGATACCTTGGTGCAGGCTGGTTATCCTGCACTCTCTTTCTTCTCCTTCTTGCCAGTTGGTGTGGCTTGTCTCTTGGTGGGTGTCTTAGTGCTGATACCGCTGAGCCGTTGGTTCTTGTCACCTAAGCAGAAAGAGAATGCCGCCCAAGAGTCAGGCAAGAGCTTGAAGCAGTTGGTCAAGGAATATGGACTGACCAACAATCTTTTCCGCTTGAAGTTGTCGGATGGATGTAAGGCGATAGGCAAGACGGTCATCGACCTCGATGTATATCGCCAATATGGTATCAACATCTTGGAAATCCGCCGAGACAATGGTTCGCAGCATCGTTTCTTGCGTACGGTAAGCCAACAGGTGGCTTCGTCGGAGGCATTGTTGGAAGCAGATGACGTGCTCTATGTCTCTGGGGATGCAAGTGAGATTCAGCGATTGGCGACCGACTTCGGTTTCACGATGCTGGATTCAAGTTATACGGAGGCAGGAAAGGGTAATCAAGAAAGTGAAAACTCTGTCAAGAAATCCAATGAAAGAAGTCCTTCTCTTGATTTCTATGATATAGGTATCGCCGAAATCTTGTTGATGCCTTCTGCTTCGCTTGTCGGAAGAATGGTGAAGGAGACTGGATTCCGCAAGAAATATAACGTGAACATCTTGGGTATTCGCCGCAAGAATGAGTATCTCTTGCACAATCTCGGTGATGTGAAATTGCATAGTGGTGATGCCCTCTTGGTGCAAGGCGACTGGAAGGACGTCGCCCGACTGGAGCATGAGGATACCGAGTGGGTGGTATTGGGACAGCCATTGAAGCAAGCCGAAAAGGTAACCTTGGATTACAAGGCTCCAGTGGCAGGTGCCATCATGCTCTTGATGGTGGCTTTGATGGTATTCGATTGGATTCCGGTAGCTCCAGTTACGGCTGTGATGATAGCTGGAGTGCTGATGGTGCTTACGGGATGCTTCCGCAGTGTGGAGGCTGCCTACAAGACTATCAACTGGGAAACCATCGTGCTCTTTGCCGCCATGCTTCCGATGTCTCATGCGCTGGAGAAGACGGGTGCTTCGGCTTGGCTCTCTGATGCCTTGGTACAGTGTATGGGTGGCAGCGGACCAATCCTCATGTTGGCAGGTGTGTATTTTGCCACTTCGTTGATGACGATGTTTATCAGCAATACGGTTACGGCGGTGTTGATGGCTCCGATAGCCTTGCATAGTGCCTTGCAGATAGGGGTGAGTCCTGTGCCGTATCTCTTTGCGGTAACGGTAGCGGCAAGTATGTGTTTCGCCTCACCATTCTCAACACCGCCAAATGCGTTGGTGATGCCGGCAGGTCAATACACCTTTATGGATTATATCAAGGTGGGATTGCCGTTGCAGATTATTATGGGATTGGTGATGATAGCCGTTCTTCCACTATTATTTCCCTTTTAAAATAGGTGTTATTCTCATTTTGATTTGGCGTTCTGAGAAAAAAGAAGTACTTTTGCGGTCGTTTAAGTAAAAATACAATTAAGTAAGAATCAAAAACAGAATGCAATATGGAACAGACATTGAATCATTTTGAGAATGCGGCGTTTTCAGCTACTGCATGTGATATGGGGGGAACCATCGTCTATCAGAACGCTTTGTCTATCAAGCGTAAGGGAGATGTGAGAGGTAAGAGTGTGTTCGGCTGCCATAAGGAGAAATCGAACGAGATCATTCGCCGAATGTTGAAGTCTGGCGAGAGCTATACCTATGAGATTGTCATCCATGGTCAACATCGCCTCATCCAGCAGATGCCTTGGTATCAAGTAGCAGGTGGCGAGATGTCGGGACTCTTGGAAATCATCATCGACTTGCCAGAGGGTTATCCTACATTCGATAGAGACAAGGAGAAGTTGAAAAAGTAATGAAGAAATTATTTTTGTAGATAAGAAAATGGAATATATGTCACAAGAAGGCTACGATGAGTTGGTAGCCGAACTGGAACATTTGGAGAAGGTGGAATTGCCTGCTGTGCGTGATGCCATCGCTGAGGCTCGCGACAAGGGTGACTTGAGTGAGAATTTCGAGTATCATGCCGCCAAGCGTGAGCAAGGCAGATTGTTGGGTAGAATCAGTTTCAAGCGCAAGGTGCTGGAGAATGCGAGAGTCATCGACAAGTCTCGCCTCAAAAGTGATACCGTGGGCTTGTTGAGTCAGGTGGAGATTACCAATCTCGCCAATAAGTTTAAGATGACTTACACCATCGTGAGTCCTCACGAGTCGAATATCCATGAGGGTAAGATTTCCATCAAGTCGCCTATTGCCCAGGCACTTTTGGGCAAGAAGTCAGGGGATGTGGTGGAGGTCAGAGTGCCTGCTGGTAAGCTGAACTTGCGCATCGAGAGCGTGAAATTATGATAACAAGAAAGCTGGGTTCCCATTTGCAGATTTCGAGTTTTAATTAAATAGAGTGAGACTATGGGTACATTCCGTTCGATAGATGAATTGATCAGGACTTTGGATAGAGAGAAGGTGCTGCTGAAGGAGATGTTTCAGAAGAGACAGTCCTTGCAGTTTCGATATGACTATGCCTTGGAACTGACGGAGTATAAGGAAGAACGAATCCGATTCATGATAGAGAATGGGGTGATACGTGATACGGGCGACTGTTTGGAGATGGAGGATGTCTATCAGAAATTCTTCGAGGATGTTCTCGAGGTGAATGAGGAAATCAATGTCTCGGCGGTACATGACTATATCAATGTGCTGAACGAGAACATTGATTACTATCTGAACGAAAACAATGAGGCTCGCAAGTATAAGTATCTCAAGGAGGTGCGTAGATGCTTGAAAACTATAGCCCTTTCCACGGTGCGCAATGTGTTAGACCTAAAGCGCAATATGGATAATACCTATAAGAATGAACCCAACTATGCCATCAAGAAGAAAAAACTGGTAAGACTCAGTGAAAAACAGAAAAATATCTCCCAACTCATCAAGGCTTGTGAACGCGTGATAGACACAGACCAACCCGTGTTTTTCTCTGTGGCAATGGATGTGCAGATGCGAGCATTGTTGAATGACGTGCGCCTGCAACTGAATGAATCTTACCATAATCTCCTAGAGATAGAACGCCAAATCATCCAATACCTCAATCTTATTGATTATCAGAACCGAATCTTCGAGAAGGTGAAGAAACTGAAATATCTCAAAGACCAATTCCGGCTGGAGGAGGCTACGGATATTAGGCAAGTAGTAACCATCAGAAATGCCGTTTGGTTGGAGCCACAGCCCAAGTATTTCATCAAGTTATCGATAGATAATCTCCGTACTTCTGATGAGGCTTTGCAATGCATCCGTAATCTCTCAGAGCGATGGAAGAAGCGAAGAAGTCATGGATTGGATAATATGGCGGAGCCTTTTGATGACGATGTTCTCAAGGGAACCAAGCTAAAGTTGGATGCCGTGAATCTGCAAGAAATCTACAATGCCTTCTCTGCGTCCAGCACCCATCTTTTTGCCTTCGTGATGAATTATCATTATGACAAGAAGCAAACTACGGAAGAAAAATTGGTTTATTTCTGCCAGATAGCTTCCCAGTATGTCGACCGACTGAAGTTCACTGGCAATTATGAAGAGGCGGATGGCGTAGAATATCCCATGATACTTCCTAAGTAATTCACATTAAATCACTATCAAGCATGAGTGCATTAAGCTATACAGAAGAAATCTTCAATATTCTGAGCCGTGGCGGATTCATCTCAAACAATAGCATCTCGCCCAAAATCAGACGAATATATGATGCCATAGAGGATCATCTGGCTGATTATGATGAGTATTTCTATGGCATAGGTTTCCATTTGGAGGCTGGTGATGGATATTTCTTTTTTACTCGCAAGGAGGCTAAGGTTGATTTGCAGCGCAAGTTGGAGGCGGTGGGCAAATGGATTGATTTCCTCACTTTCCTGAAGACATATAATTCTGCTTTTGGTTCTGGCTTGGTTTTCTCTGCGGCTGACATCGTGGTGAGAATCAACTGCGATATGGAACTGAAAGACTTGGCTGGCAAGCTGTTTAGTGAAAAGAAATCATACGATGAGATTGTGGAAAAGTTGATAGCTGAGATGGAGCGAATGGGATTCATCGAGCAGCAGAACGAACTGGAGAAGACATGGAAGGTTCTCTCTTCTTTCCACTATATCGAGGAATTGATAGATTGCATCAGCATCACGGATGATACCGAGGAATATGATGTTGATAAGGCGATTGCTGATAAAGTGATTTCGGGTAAATCCGATAAAGAAGAAATGGAGGAACAAGCATGAGATACTTAAACAGAATCATATTTTTGAATAGTGCGCACATTCCTTATGCTGAGGTAAAACTGGATGGAAATGTGCATTTCATCGGAACGCAGGGTGTGGGAAAAAGTACTTTGCTTAGGGCTATCTTGTTCTTTTACAATGCCGACAAGTTGCGCTTGGGCATTCCAAAAGAAAAGCAGTCTTTTGATGCTTTCTATCTCCCTTTTGCCAATTCTTACATCGTCTATGAGGTGATGAGAGAAAATGGAGCTTACTGCGTGGTGGCACTGAAGGCGCAAGGACGAGTCATGTTTCGATTTATCAATGCGCCATATAGTAGCAAGTGGTTTATTGATGAGAATAAACAGGTGTATGGCGACTGGACCAAGGTTAGAGAACAAGTGGGCAAGGCAGCCCTGAAGGTTGAAATCTCATCGCTCGTGAGCAGTTATGAGATGTATCGTGATATCATCTTTGGCAACAACCGCCGTCAGGAACTTCTGGCTTTTCGTAAATATGCCATCGTGGAAAGTGCTAAGTATCAGAATATTCCTCGTACTATCCAGAATGTATTCCTCAATACCAAGTTGGATGCCGATTTCATCAAGAATACCATCATCCAGTCTATGAGTGATGAGAATACTTTCATCGACTTGACTTTCTATCGAGAGCAAATCAAGGAGTTTGAACAAGAATACAAGGATGTGAGTCTTTGGTCCAAGAAGGAGAAGAATGGAGAAATCCTCATTCGCAGAATGGCTGACAAGGTAATAGATAGCTATCGTTCCTTGCTCAATAACCGAAGACTGATACGTGAGGGACGCAAGGAATTGAACTATGCCGAGCGTGTGGCTCAGGAGATGCTACCACAATACCAACTGGACATCCAGGAATGCGAGGCAGAATGTAGTCGTCTCAATCGTCTGAGGGGCGAAGAGCAGGATAAATATGACAAGGAGCGAATGAAACTGGTACGCGAGATAGGTGTGCTGGAGGACAAGTTGAAGACCATTGCATCCAAGAGAACGCATTATGAGGAAATCCATATTGACGATATTTTGAGAAAGGTGGAGCAAGAGCCTGCCCTGGAAGAAGAGCAGAAACGACAGGAAATGATGAAAGCCGAGCTGGAAAAATCTTACCAGAATGTGGTGGATAAGTATAAGGCTTTGCTGGACCAGCTGGACATGGAACTACGTGCCTTTGAGAACAACCTTAATAAGACTGTCAATGAGCACAAGGAGGCTTTCATGCAGAAGAAGGAGAAATGGATGCTGGAATTCCGCAAGTCGGAAGAAGAGGCTCGTCACATTGCCAAGGAGCAAATGGACAATCTGGCGGAAGTCATCGCTCAGCTGAATAATGAGGAAACTTCGCTGAAGTTGCAGAAAGCAAAGGTGAACCATGAGAATCCTTTTGCCAAGGAAATGGAAACCAATCAGCAGGAATACACTGAACTGCTGGCTCATAAGGCTCAGGTAGAGGCTGAGGCAAGGGAGCAAGAGATGCGTATCGAAACGCTCCGACAAGATGCGGAAAAAGCTTCGGAGATAGCTGAACTAAAATATCAGGCTTCACTCACAGAGCCAAGAAAGCAGAAGGCCGATGTGGAGACTGAGATTGAAAAACTCAGTGCCCTCTTGGAAAAGAGCAAAGGCTCGTTTGCAGAGTGGCTGGACGAAAACAAGAAGGGCTGGCAAGATAACATTGGAAAGGTGGTGGATGAGGAAAGCATCCTATATAATAATGTGTTGGCTCCCCAACTGTCTTCGCCTTCAGAAACATCTCTCTTTGGTGTAGGTGTAAACTTGGCAGCCGTTGAACGAAAATTTAGAACACCAGAGGAACTGAAAAAAGAAATAGCAGAGAAGGAATCCACTCGCTCTACCTATATCAAGCAGCTAAATGACTTGCAGAACCAGGATGAGGATGACAAGAAAAAACTGACTGCTAAGTATCAACAGCAAATCAGAAAAATCAGTGAGTCGTTTCATGCCTTGAAGGCAGAGCTACAGTTGCTGCCACAACAAGAGAAGAAACTCAAGATGCAGTCACTCGATTTGCAGAACCGATTAGTTGATTGGCGCAAGCAACAATTGGCTGCATTGGATGACAAGCAGAATGAAATCGTGGCGGATAGAACCAAAAAGGAGGAGGCGAATCGACAACTGGAAGCGGATTTGGAACGTAAGTTGAAAGCCTTGCAAACGGAGTTCAATCGTCAGGTGAAGGCTGAGAATGAATCTCTTGCAGCCTTTGTGAATGATGTGAAAAGACAAGCTTCAGAGAAAAAGCAGCAGGTGGAGCTTCGTAAGGAAGAACTGCTAAAGGCGCAGTATGCCGAGCTACATGGAAAAGGTATGGATACGGCTACGCTTGATGGTTATCGACGTCGCATCGCAGAGTTGCAGCAAGAGCTGGATTTCATCAGAAAGAATCGTGACGTGGTGGCTGTCTATCGCAATGACAAGGTGGAACTTTTAGACCAAGAGACATCTGTTAAGCAAGAGCGAAAAAATAAAGCAGAGGCTCTGTCTTTGTTGGAAAACAAATACCAGCAACGTCGCGAACGTCTCAGCTTGCAGATGGGCTTGGCACAGGGCAAATTGAACAAGTTGCAAGTTGGGCAAAAAACTTTGGAGAATGGACTGAATGCAGTGAAAGCTTTTCGTGGCAATGAAACCTTGTGTCCTTTGGGCAGCAATGAGGTGGAGGAGAAGACAACCACCAAGAGTTGCTGGGGCATCGTAGAGGAACTGAAGAGCCAAATCATCCAAAGTATTGATTCGCTCAATAACTTCAAGCGACAGGCACAGCAGTTCTTGGGCCAATTCTCTCCTCATAATACATTCCACTTCAATGTGAGTCCTGTAACTGAGGACGAGTTTTTCGACTTTGCATCCAATCTCTGTGAGTTTGTGGAGAACGACAAAATCTCAGAATATCAGAAGCGCATCAGCGGTCGCTATACCGACATCATCTTGCGTATCTCCAAGGAGGTGAGCGACTTGACTCGTCGTGAGAGTGACATTCATAAGACCATCAATGATATCAATCATGATTTTGAGGAACGCAATTTCGCTGGTGTTATCCGTGAGATAGCCTTGCGTCCGCTCAAGACCAACGACCAACTCATGTTGTTGCTCTTGCGCATCAGGGATTTCTCGGAAGAGAACCAGTTTAATATGGGCGAGATGGACTTGTTTGCCACTGAATCTCGTCAGGTTGTGAATGCCAAGGCTGTGAAATATCTCTTTGCCTTTATGAAGGGGCTCTTGGATGAGCCTAATCGTAAGCAGTTGCAGATATCAGACACCTTCAAGTTAGAGTTCCGCATCAAGGAGAATGACAACGATACGGGATGGGTGGAGAAAATAGCCAATGTGGGTTCCGATGGTACCGACATTCTGGTCAAGGCGATGGTCAACATCATGCTCATCAATGTGTTCAAGGAAAAGGCCTCCAAGAAGTCGGGCGAATTCAAAATCCATTGTATGATGGACGAGATAGGCAAGTTGCACCCCAACAATGTGAAGGGAATCCTCGACTTTGCCAATCGCCGTAACATCCTGTTGGTGAACAGTTCGCCTACTACGTATAATGTGGAGGAATATAAATACACCTATCTGCTCAGTAAGGATAGCAAGGCAAGAACCAAGGTGGTGCAATTGATAAAGAAATTATAGTTCTTCAATTTTAAGATGATTTGATAACAGAATATGGGAAAGTTAGGATTGGGCGATGCCCGACAGATATTGGCTATGCTGAATGGTGATGAGGTGGCTTCTTCGAAGCTATCTCATCGCATGGCTACCCTCTTGCAGGAAGAAGGATTATTGTTTTCAAAGACGAATGGCAGCCGATGTAAGTATCGTATAGATGGAACATTGCGAGAAGGATGCCGTATCTTTCTAGCCCAACAGTTTGGGCTGAAATGCTCAATAGAGGAATTTATCGAATTAAGTTCGCAATCATCCTCTTCTTTCTCTATGTCGTCATCTTTCAGCGGGGCTTCCTCTTCTTCTGTCTTTTCTGCTTCAAGAGCACAAATGGTTGAAGCTATGGGAGATTCAAAGTATCATCACATCCGCACATTTCGTGGCTTTCTGGTTAATAGCTATTCTCCGATGGAGGCTTCGCTCAATGGTCAGGCGTTGCTGGTTCATCCGATGGAAGGCAGCATGACATTTATCAATGCTCCCGAATCATTCGAAATCCCAGAAGACGTACTCATTGTGGGTATGGAGAATGCGGAGAACTTCATGCTGATTCGAAAGCAGAAGTATCTTTTTGATTCTCTCTATCCGAACAAAAGAATATTGTTTGTGAGTCGTTATCCCCAGAATGCGTTATCGGATTTGCGAGAATGGCTTCTTCGCATTCCCAATCATTACATTCATTTCGGTGATTTTGACTTGGCTGGTATTCACATCTATCTCTCAGAGTTTTATGCGTATTTGGGCGATAGAGCTTCTTTCTTGATTCCTGGTGATATAGAAGAGCGATTGAGAGAAGGAAATGCTGGACTTTATGATCAGCAATATGAGAAATTCAAGGATGTGACGGTTTCTGATGCTCGTGTTCAGCCATTGGTTGACATGATACATTGCTATTGCAGAGGATATGAGCAAGAAGGGTATATACAGATTTAGGTGAGGGATTTGATGAGGTGCAAACGATAGATGTTGATGGTAAGAATGTTATTGCCGTCAATGTTCCTCGTGCTGCATATATGGAACGTCCTGTATATATTAACAATAATATGTCTCGGGGTACATTTAAGCGTAATCATGAAGGCGACTATCATTGTACTGGTCAAGAATTGAAGATGATGCTTCGTGATGGTAATGAGTCGGGTAATGATGGATTGTTGTTGGAGTATTATACGATGGATGATATTGATATTCCTACGTTATGGCGATTTCGTAAAATGTTCCAGCCCCAACACCCAGAGCACCATTGAAACTCATCTGATGACAAGATGTTTTTGACAGATTTCGGCGGTTATACAAAGGATAGGAGAACAGGACAAGAAGGTCTAACTATGGCTGGATTGTTGATGTTTGGCAAAGGTCTTCCTGTACGTGAGCGTTTTGACAATTTACGTATGGACTATGTGGATAAGTCTAATCTTACTGGAGACCAACGTTATAGTGACCGATTGACCTATGATGGAACATGGGAAAATAATTTGTTTAACTTCATTCGTATGGTGATTCCCAAACTTACTCGTGATTTGCCACATCCATTCACTATGAATGGTGTTGTTCGGACTGATGACACTTTGCAAGCTAAGGCTATACGTGAGGCTATTACGAATATGATTATTCATTCTGACTTAATGCTGAATGGAGTGTTGAAGGTTGAAAAGTATGATGATAAGTTTGTGTTTACCAATCCGGGACTCTTGAAATTGCCGATTGAGCAGATTTACAGTGGAGGTGAGACAAAGGCTCGTAATCAGCGCATACAGAATATGTTTCGTATGATAGGCTATGGCGAGAACCTTGGTTCGGGCTTTCCTCTGATTCTTAATGCTTGGAATGAGAAGCATTAGGTTAAGCCTGAATTGGTTGAGCAGCCAGAGTTAATGCAAGTAAAATTAACTTTGCATATTCAGAGTGAGCCGATAAATGAGCCGATAAATAATTCTTTAAAAGTTGCCGTATCAAGTCGTCAAATGCGGATAATTTCCGCAATTAAGCGTAATCCGTTCATGAACAGAGAAGAATTGGCTGAAGAGACGAATCTGTCAATTGCTACCCTTAGGCGTGAGATTGGTATTCTTCGTCAAGAAGGCTATCTAGGTCGAGAGGGTAGTAATAAAAATGGGCAGTGGATTATCTTGAAAAAAGGACAAGTATGAACAAGGATAGGGAAACTGCAAAGAAATATCTTCAGCAAGCTCTTGAGGGAGACTTGATGGCGATGAACAACATGGGGGTATGCTTCGCCCAAGGCATTGGGGTGGTGGAAAATCATGCCACAGCCTTTGAGTGGTATATGAAAGCTGCTACTTTGGGAGATACCTATGCTTGTTACAATGTGGCGGAATGCTATTATCTGGGCGATGGGGTGGAGCAAGACTATGAGAAAGCTCTTCATTGGTATCTGATAGCAGCCGACAAAGGAGACACCCAATCCCAAGTGAATGCTGCCAATGCCTATTATCTGGGGCAAGGTTGCCAGGAAGACCACGTCAAGGCTCACGAATTTTGGCTAAGAGCTGCCAAGAAAGGACATCTGCAAAGCCAAAAGAACGTGGGTGCCAACTATTGGAATGGCGATGGTGTGGAAAAAGATGATGGCTGGGCTGCCTTCTGGTATGAGATGGCTGGTCAGCAAGGCGATGCGCAAGCCCAATTCTCCACAGGATGGTTTTATATGACTGGTACTGGCGTAAAACAAGACAAGAGAATGGACTTGAAATGGATACACAAAGCCACAGCGCAAGGATTTGAATATGCCAAGCAATGGTGCAAGGACAATGGATACTGCATTTATTGACAGAAAGAATAAAAGAAATATTATATGCAAAAAGGGTAAGCTCCCATCATGGGAATTTACCCTTTTATCTTATGTGTGCTTAGTCTTCCTTGACAATAGGGTATAATTCTATAAACTCACCATTGTGAGACAGACCATCATTGATGAGAGCCGCAAACTTCTCTCCTACAGTGTCGATGACGTGGATATCAAACACACATTTTGACTCAGTATCAGGAAACATACCTTTTTGCGAATATTTCCATGGTGTAATTATGATACTACTTTCCGTCAGAGATAAACTGAAGATTTTATAATTCTTGTACAATGCATTCCAACTTTTTACATGTAGTTCCTTCAGTACTTTTTGAGGCGCATTCTCTTCTACAAGTAATCCAGAATTACTATATTGCAAAGCCTCCTTGATACTATTGTTCAAATACTGTATCCCATTTGCCGATATAACGAAATAAGGACTATGCGCTATCCATAGCCCTATTTCGTTTCTTGATTCTGGGAAAAGTATATACTTCGTATCTGATTTGCAAATAGTTATTTGTTTTTCTATTTTCATTTCACTTTGCTTGAAATAACTTTAGCAATTTTATATGCTATTAATACTAGATGAAGAGACGTACCTAATAATAGGTAAAACCATCAAGTAAAAGCAGAACCGCCATGTCCCCTATAAAGCATTAAGTAATACAAAGGGCATGAATAGACCAAAAATACTATAATATCTATCAACTCTTTCTTTCGATTGACAGATATAGTTTCAATTAGTATGAATATCATACAAAATAGGGAAAGTAGGTATATAATTGTATTGTCATTCATATTCTTTTAAAGACTATTTATCCTTCTCCAAAAACTAATCAGGTTACTTCACCTCAGTCAACTTGCCTGTCTGTGAGTCGATGATATACCCATGCAGGTTCACATCCTTTGGCACCAAAGGATGGTTACGGATGGTATTAACTGTGTTTCTTACGGAATCCTCTGTATCGTGGAACCCCTCCAGCCAATGGTCCAAGTCGATGCCACAGAGACCAATGGTGTCGATGACATCTTGATGGATGCCTCTTTTTAGCATGAGTTCTTTCATTTGGGCACCATTCATGTGACAAGCTCCACAGTTGGAGTGGGCGATGACCATGATTTCCTCCACGCCCAGCTCATAGATGGCAACCAAAAGGCTGCGCATGGCTGAATCGAAAGGACTGATGACCAATCCTCCAGCGTTTTTAATCAACTTGGCATCGCCATTCTTCAAGCCCAATGCCGCTGGCAGAAGCTCCGTAAGGCGAGTATCCATACATGAGAGAATGGCCAATTTCTTATCAGGATACTTACTGGTAAGATATTTCTCATAGCCCTTGTTGGCTACAAACTGCTCATTATATTTGATGATTTCTTCTATAATCATAATGCTATATTTTAATCTGTTGTTACTGTTCGTAGATACAAAGGTACGCTTTTTGATTGAGAATACGTCATGCCATTCGTCATTTTTTGTGATTTGTAACATTTTTGGTGAATGAAAATGAAAAGAATGAAGCCTTTATAGGTTAAAATAGTAAAATATTTGATAGAAAACCAATGGAATGTTGGTTTATTATCAAAATATTTACTATTTTTGTAATAATAAAAAGTAATAAAGAGAAAATATGATTTCATTTGAAAGTGATTATAACAACGGTATGTTGCCTGAGATTATAGAGAATCTCAGCAAAACGAATGATGACAAGACATCGGGATATGGATTCGACCCATATAGTGAATCAGCCAAGAAAAAAATACGCAAGGCGATTGGCAATGAAGAGGCTGATGTATATTTCCTGATTGGTGGCACACAAACCAATACCACAGTCATCGACTCCCTCCTCTTGGGATGCGAAGGAGTCATTTGTGTAGAGACAGGACATATCGAGGTGCATGAGTCGGGGGCGGTGGAAGCCTTCGGTCACAAAGTGCTGACCATCCCTTCTGCTGACAGCAAGTTGAAGGCAGCAGACTTGGCTGATTACATGGAAACCTTCTTGGGTGACGAGACCCATCCTCACATGGTTCAGCCAGGTATGGTCTATATCTCCTTGCCTACTGAACTGGGTATGGTCTATACTCAGCAAGAACTTGCCGACCTCTACGCCACTTGCCAGAAATATCAGTTGCGCCTCTTCATAGATGGTGCTCGACTGGGATATGGCTTGATGTCGGAGGCTTGCGAGTACGATCTCCCATACGTGGCAGAGCATTGCGATGTATTCTATATTGGTGGAACCAAGGTGGGGGCTATGTTTGGTGAAGCTGTGGTGTTCTCTGGAATGAAAGCACCGAAGTATTTCTTTACCAATGTGAAACGACACGGAGCTTTGCTGGCAAAGGGAAGAATGCTTGGCATCCAGTTTGACACCCTCTTCACGGATGAGTTGTATTTCAAGATTTCCAAGCATGCCATCAATATGGCTGCTGGCATTCGCAAGATATTTGCCAAGCACAATATACCATTGGCTTACGATTCGCCAACAAACCAACAGTTTGTCATCCTCTCGCCAACTCTTTATCAAGCCCTCTCCAAGCTTGTTGCTTTCGAGATTTGGGAGAAGAAGAATGAGCAAGAGATAGTATGCCGATTTGTGACAAGTTGGGCTACGAAAGAGGAGGAATTAGAGGAATTGGACAAGGCTATAGAGAAATGTATGGCTTAGAATCTAACATAAAGAATGGAGGAATCCCTAAGCGCATCTTGTTGATGATGTCGGTAGTGGGAGGATTGACCGTAGCTAACTTATATTATAACCAACCATTGCTCGAAGAGATGAGAGCATCGCTTGGCATCGGTGAATAGGAAGCTAATTTGATTACAGTGATTACCCAGATAGGCTATGCCTTGGAATTGCTGTTTGTAGTGCCGATGTTCGGCATTGCCGCTGTTATCATGTTGGGCAGCTTGTTGGTTACCTTGCGGATGATGCCAGTGATGCTGTCTTCTTTCTCCGGTACCTATCGTGCCTTGATAGCTACGGTAGGCAAAATTCTCGGACTTTGTGGTGTGGCAGGTGCCGTGGCTGCAAGTGGTGTAGGCAAGTACATTCTGAAAGACTTGCGTAAATTCGTTGGTTGTTCCATTGTTATTCCTGAATATGTAATGTTATGTCTCTTTTTATAAAGTATAACTAACAAACTCGTCTTTTCTTGCTGTATTATAAAGTATAATTAATAAATCTATATTTCTTTCTCAAATACAACAGGAATGCAATACTTTGATTTGTATGCTTTCCCATTCATCTTTCCAGGTTTCCACTTGGGCAGTTTCTTGACGACTCTGATGGCTTCCTTGTCGTATTCGGGAGCAAAACCACGCATCACTTTTATGTTCTTCACCCTTCCTTTTTCATCGATGGTGCATACGATGATGATCCGAATCTTCTTTTGGATGCGAGAAGGTTTCTTTGGCCATCGCAGATGGTCGTGAATGTATTGCTTCAATGCAATTGGACCTCCAGGAAATTCAGGCAATTTTTCTGGTAGATTGCAAATAAACTTAGTGGATGTCGAGTCGGATAGAGTAGCATCCTGCTTGATATGCTGTGCATTTGTTGGCAAACTGAATGTTAATGCCACTAGACAAATAATGATGAAAGTGAAATGTGGTTGGTGCATAAGCTGTATTAAATGGGGGTTAGATACGTGTCACATTCTCCTCCTTCCACTTGTCCTTAGGCTTTATCATTTCCTTCGGACATCCGATGATGAGGGTGTTGAAAGGGACGAGATGGGGAGGAAGATTCAAAAGTTGCTGCATCCCTTGATAACGGTCTTGGAGTGGATAGAGGGCTGTCCATACGGCTCCAAGATGCAGGCCTTGTGCCATCAAGAGAATGTTCTCTGTGGCAGCAGAGCAATCTTGAATCCAAAACTCTTGCTCCTTGCCTTCTAAGGTCTTGCTCAAGTCGCCGCATACCACGATGGCGAGTGGAGCTTGCTTCACCATGCTGGCGTATGGGCTGAATGATGGAATCTGGTCGAGAATCTCTCTGTTGGTGATGGCGATGAAATGCCAAGGTTGCTTGTTGCATGCTGATGGGGCTGCCATACCAGCACGGAGCAGCATCTCTATCTTATCTTCCTTGATAGGTTGGGAGGTATAGCTGCGAACTGAGGTTCGAGCCATGATGGTGTCAAATATTTCGTTCTTTTCCATTTCTTTTCATAATTATGCTCATATTTATAATTCTAGTTTTGACCGCAAAGTTACACATATTATTCTGAAAAATGTAATTTGGGGATGTGAAACTTTCGTAAATACGTGCTTTGGGAGAGTCTCTATCACTTTGATTTCGAGTTTTCGCATTAGTATCTTCAAGCTTTGACATCCGCAGGCTAAGCCTGGTGATTTTGTCTTACTAGAGCAACTTTTTGCCCTCGCCGAGGGCAAAAAGTTGCCATAACTGGACACATATAGGTGACCAACCTCGGTCACTATAGACGACAAGCTCCAATCATCATAGGCGACTCCTCTCGGCCGCTATAGACGCTTATGGTGAAGGAGGGTGAAGGGTGGTGAAGGGTTTTCATCCCAATTCATTTCTGTTTTTTTAGTTGTGTGAAAATAAGTGCAAAAATTTGGCAGTCTCAATTATTCATTGTACTTTTGCCGACATAACCAAAAATGACTTATGAATCAATTTACTAAGATTATTGCAGCCCAGCTCAAGTTGAAAGAGCAGGCTGTGGAGAATACATTGGCGTTGTTGGAGGAGGGATGCACCATCCCTTTCATCTCTCGTTATCGTAAGGAGAAAACCGGCAACATGGACGAGGTGAGCATCGAAGCTATCGCTCAAGCCAATGAGAAACTGAAGGAGATGGCGAAACGAAAGGAAACCATCCTCAAGACCATCGGTGAACAAGGCAAACTGACCGATGCGCTCAAGAAACGTATCGAGGACTGTTGGGATGCCACCGAACTGGAAGACATCTACTTGCCTTATAAGTCGAAACGCAGAACTCGTGCCCAGATAGCTCGTGAACAGGGCTTGGAACCCTTGGCTCAAATCCTCCTCTTGCAGCGTGAGCGCAACATCATGCAGGCTGCCAAGAGGTTTGTGGGCGACAAGGTGGCTGATGTGGATGCCGCTATTCAGGGTGCCAAGGACATTATCGCCGAGACTGTGAGCGAGAATGAGGAAAGCCGCAATGCCATCCGTGGTGAGTTCCGTCGTGGTGCCATCATCACCTCCAAGGTGGTGGCGAAGAAGAAGGACGAGGAAGAGGCGCAACGCTTCTCTGATTACTTCGACTTCTCTGAGCCTTTGAAGCGTTGCAGTTCCCATCGCTTGTTGGCGATGCGTCGTGGTGAGGCAGCGGGCATCTTGCGTGTTAGCATCTCTGCCGATGACGAGCAGTGTACGGATAAGTTGAAACGCCATTATGTACATGGATATGGTGAGAGCCAGACCTTGGTGGGCGAGGCTGTAGATGATGCCTTCAAGCGTCTGCTGAAGCCAAGCATCGAGACCGAGTTTGCGGCATTGAGCAAGCAGAAGGCGGATGAGGAGGCCATCGTGGTCTTTGCCGACAACTTGCGCCAGCTTCTCTTGGCAGCCCCTCTCGGACAGAAGCGAGTGATGGCTGTTGACCCTGGTTTCGCCAATGGTTGCAAGACCGCTTGCTTGGATGCGCAGGGCAACCTCATCCATCACGAAATTGTCTTCCCTCATCCTCCTCGCAGCAAGCGCATGGAGGCTACCGCTTCCATCAAGCGTATGGTGCGCCAATATCAGGTGGAGGCGATGGCTGTGGGCAATGGTACGGCGAGCCGTGAGACCAGCGACTGGCTGCATGAGATAGAGTTCGACCATCCTGTGGATATCTATGTGGTGAGCGAGGATGGAGCTTCCATCTATTCTGCCTCCAAGATAGCCCGTGATGAGTTCCCTGACGAGGATGTCACCGTACGTGGTGCCGTGAGCATCGGTCGTCGATTGATGGACCCATTGGCGGAGTTGGTAAAGATAGATCCGAAGAGCATCGGTGTCGGTCAGTATCAGCATGATGTCGATCAGACCCAGTTGAAGAAGAGCCTCGATACCGTGGTGATGAGTTGTGTGAACTCGGTGGGTGTCAACTTGAACACTGCCTCTCAGCATCTCTTGACCTACGTGAGTGGTTTGGGACCTACCTTGGCGAAGAACATCGTGGAGTATCGTCGTGAGAATGGTGCCTTTGCTTCCCGTGCCCAGTTAAAGAAGGTGCCTCGCTTGGGGCCATCAGCTTTCGAGCAGTGTGCCGGCTTCCTTCGCATCCCTGGAGCCAAGAATCCGCTCGACAACAGTGCCGTGCATCCTGAGCGTTATGCCTTGGTGGAGACGATGGCAAAGGACCAAGGTGTGACTGTGAAGCAACTCGTGGAGGACAAGGCCCTGCAGAAGAAGATAGACGTGAAGAAGTATGTGACAGCCGAGGTGGGTATGCCTACCTTGACCGACATCATGGCTGAGCTTGACAAGCCGGGCTTGGACCCTCGTGGAGAGGTGGAGAAGTTTGAGTTTGATGCGAGTATCAAGACGATGGAGGATTTGCAGGTGGGCATGGTGGTGCCGGGTATCGTGACCAACATCACCAAGTTTGGTGCCTTTGTCGATATAGGCGTCCACCAGGATGGTTTGGTCCATGTCTCCCAGATGTCCAATCGCTACATCAACGACCCTAGCGAGGTGGTTAAGCTCCATGAACACGTGATGGTACGTGTCGCCGAGGTCGATTTGAAGCGCAAGCGCATCGCCTTGTCGATGAAGGGAGTGAAGTAATATCCCCATATATAGGTATCCCCACTTTACCTATGTTTAGGTATTGTGAGGAATTTCTTTTCATTGTAACTTTGCAGCCGAAAAAGTTTATGAACAACAATGGTATGAGTAAAGTTATAATGAAAAGAATATTTTCTATTATGTGCCTACTTTTGAGTGTGACACTTCTGGAGGCGCAGAACCTTACATCTCATGTGATAGATGCCAAGACCAAAGAACCCATTATTGGTGCGACGGTCACAGTATTGCCATCTTCTCACAATATAAAAGCAGTAACCGACATCAATGGTCAGTTCTCTTTGCCGATTTCTGAAAAAGGCAAAAAGGTAAAGATCAGTTACGTGGGCTATAAGTCGCTCACGACCTTCTTCACGGCTCATATGGTTTATCGTCTTCAGCAAGATGCCACTGCCTTGGGAGAGGTCGTAGTGACGGCACGTGCTAGTGATGGTCCTGTCACGTCCTCAATTATTGGTAGGGATGCCATGACGCATTTGCAACCTAACAGCATTGCCGACTTGATGGAACTTCTTCCTGGAGGTTATTCCAAAGACCCCAATATGGGCGAGGCTAATACCATCACACTTCGTGAGACGGGTACGATGGGAGCGTATGGTTCCACTACTAAAAACAACAATTATTCCATTTCTTCTCTTGGTACGCAGTTTATGGTAGATGGCGTACCTATCTCTACCGATGCCAACTTGCAGTATTCTCCATTGTCGGATACGCAGTCTTCGGTCAGTTCTTCTACGACAGAAAATAATCGTAACATTACTAATAAGGGCGTTGATATGCGCTCTATTTCCACTGATGACATCGAGTCGGTGGAAGTGGTACGTGGTATCCCTTCCGTGGAATATGGTAACTTGACCAGCGGTATGGTGAACATCAAGAAGATACGTCGTGCCATTCCGTGGACGGCTCGTTTCAAGGCGGATGGTTACAGCAAACTCTTTTCCATCGGTAAAGGTATGGCCTTGGGGACTTCTGGTAAGTCTATACTGAATGTTGACTTAGGATATATGGACTCGAAGATAGATCCTACAGATAACTTCGAGAACTACAAGCGAGTGACGGGTTCTATCCGATATACTTATCGCAAGGAACAAGATAAGCACAGAACTTTGCAATGGAATTCTTCCTTTGATTATTCTGGGTCTTTTGATAACAGTAAGACTGACCCTGACATCAATTATGGTAGGGTAGATGAATACAAGTCTTCATACAGTCGTATGGCTTTTTCCAATAGCTTGAACATCCGTATGCCTAAGTCATGGTTCAAGGAATTTGATGTGAACACCTCGTTGAGTTTGCAGCTCGACCGTTTGCGCCAGACTCGATTGGTAGCTCCCCAGCGTTATGGCATCGTGCCTTTGTCATGGACGGATGGAGAGAACGAGGCGCAAGCTGTGTATGCCGAGTATATGGCGAATTATCTGTGTGATGGCAAACCATTTACAGCGTACGTGAAAGCTAAAGGCGTAATGGGGTTCAAGGCACTTGGCACGGACAATAAGGTGAAAGTAGGTCTTAACTGGGATTTGGCGAAAAACTTTGGCGATGGACAGGTATATGACATGCACCGTCCTTTGAGTTTGACAGGCTGGAGTTCTCGCCCTCGTAAATATTCGGACATCCCTGCTTTGCAAAACCTCTCTTTCTTTGTGGAGGAACTGATGAAATGGAAGTGGGGGCAGAACAAGTTTGAGTTGATGGCTGGTGTACGATTGAATACCATGCCAGGATTGGACGATAAGTATGATATGAGTGGCAAGGTATATGCCGACCCACGTGGCAACTTGGCTTGGCACTTCCCTAAGTTTAATGTCGGTGGCAAACCGATGGCTATTTCGCTGAATGGGGGTATCGGTATCACCACCAAGATGCCTACGCTCAATTATCTGTATCCTGATAAGTATTATAGCAATTTCATCTGTTTGGCATATTATGATACTGCCAACCCAGAGCAAGACAGTAAGTTCATCGTCCACACATACGTACAAGATCCAACTAACTATGGCTTGAAACCTGCCAAAAACAAGAAGTGGGAAGTGCGTTTGGATATGGATTGGAATGATAACCGTCTCTCCGTGGATTATTTCCGTGAGGCGATGTCATCGGGCTTCCGTTATTCCTCAACGTATGGTGTGTATAACTACAATTATTATGATGTGTCACAAATGTCGGCAGGAAAGGACTATACCACGCTTCCATACGAGGCACGCCAAGTGCTTGATGGTTATCAGCAGGCATCCAATGGTAGCCGCCTCGTCAAGCAGGGAATAGAGTTGGCGTTTACTTCCCAGCGCATCCATTGCCTGAGAACTCGTGTGAATGTGACGGGAGCATGGTTCCGTACGGAATATACGAATAGCCAACCGATGTTTGACCCAATCTCGACAGTCATCGATGGTGTGGCTGTGCGTGACAAGTACGTGGGACTCTATGATTGGAATGATGGTCGTGTGAATGACCGACTCAATACGAATGTCACTTTTGATACACAGATACCAGAATGGAAGTTGATATTCACCACCTCTGTGCAATGTATGTGGTTGGTACGTACCAAACTGTTGTGGAAGAATGGCACACCTATGTCATATATTTCCTCGGAGGATGGACAACTACATGATTATACAGAGGAATCGCAGCAAGATAAGTACTTGATGCAACTTGTGAAGACTTACAACGATGCACAGTTCAAACCATTCACTGTTCCTATGTCTATGGTTGTCAACTTGAAAGTGACGAAGGAGATAGGCAAGTTTATGCGCCTCTCTTTCTTCGCCAATAAGATATTGGATTATTTGCCAGATTATACCGCCAATGGTAAGGTGATACGCCGCAATGCGTCACCTTATTTCGGAGTAGAGGCTGGATTTACGATATAAATATAATAAGGTGTAAGAAAATGAAGAATCTATTGAGAAATATAATATTATTCTTGATGGCATTGCCATTAGTGGCGTTGTCATCTTGCTCTGACGAAGACAGTAGCAGTGTTCCACACACTCAGTCGAAGTTTACGGTTACGTTGCCAGAAGGCATTTCTGATTTGAAGATTGAAGATCAGAGTTTGCAACTGACCAATCTATCAACAGGTAAGACCGTAAAGTATCAGAGCCTAAATGATGTCGATTTGATGGAAGGTCTTTATGACTGTGTCTATTCTGCGGAAGTCACTTATACGGCGAAGAATGCGGAGGGAGAAGAGACCACCAACAAAGGTCGACTTTCTGGTAAAACAGAGAATGTCGAGATTACAGGTAAGGAGAAGAATATAGGCATCGACACCTATTTCTCGGCAGACAATGACGATTTCATCTTTGAAGAAATCTTCTTCTCTGGTACTTTGCGTTCATCGGGTTCTCAATACTATGGTGACAGTTATATTAAGATATACAACAATACTGACCATGTGCTCTATGCTGATGGTGTGGCATTTTGTGAATCTAAGTTCAAATCTACTCTCTATTTTGACTATTCCCCAGATATTCGCAAGGACACGATGACGATATGGTCTATCTATGTGATTCCTGGAAGTGGAAAAGACCATCCTGTCATGCCAGGACATTCCTTGTTGATATGTGATACGGGTATAGATCATCGCACCGCAAATCCGAACTCATTTGACTTGAGCAACGCTGATTTTGAGTGGTATGATGTATCTACGCAGCCTTCTCACATGGATATAGACAGTCCAACGGTGCCTAATCTCGACAAGTGGTATTGTTATACCTTGTCATTCTATGTGCTCCACAATCGTGGTTTTACGTCGTTTGCCTTGGCTCGTGTACCAATAGGAAAGGAAGAGTATTTGAAAAACTATAAATATACCTATTATTATACGATGTATTTGCCAGCAGGAACGTTCCCGATGCAACAGGATGCTTATAAGCTTCCAAACTCTTGGATTATAGATGGCGTGAACTGTAGCGTGGAGGCAAAACGATTGTGGAATATCTTGCCTCCTTCTATAGATGCAGGATGGACGCATGTGGGAACCATAGACCACGACAAGACACGTTATTTCCGAAGTATTCGCCGAAAGATGATGTATCTTAATGCTGATGGAACAATGCACTTGCAAGATACCAATAATTCCACAGAGGATTTCAATACCGAGTGCATCCCTTCTATCATTGAAATGCAACACTCAGCCATTGATGCCCAAGGTACGAAGGCTACAACGGAAACATACGATGGTGTTCAACCTAAGATAAAATAAAGGCTATGTACATGATGAAAAGTAAATATGTGTTTGGTTGTGCATTATTTTTGGCTTGCTCAGTCATGGCAGTTGGTCAAGAGACTAAAGATAAACAACATCTTGCCTACCAAAGCTTGGAGCATGTGATGCCGATGAAAAACTTTGGAGCAGAGGTTTATCGTAATCCTGCGTTTCAGTGTTTTCACTATACGACCTCTCTCAATAACTTGAGCTTAGGTTACGACTATCGGCACGCCACCTCACCCAAAGCATTGGAGCAAGGTGATGGACATAGTCGTGCCTTTGCCGATATTGATGCTTACCTGCATAAGGGTAAAACTACCCTTTGGGGTAAGGCTTACTATGGTAATGGGTCGGTACGTAATATACGATATAATGAAACGTCCGATTATATGATACTTTATCCTTATCTGATGGCTGATACAGTGGGTGGAAAGTCACAACAGGAGCGTTATCATTTCATGGGAGGTTTCTCTTATCCTATCGGAAAACGCTGGATGATTGGAGCAGAAGGGCAATATACTGCCTTGATGGAGTATCGCACACGTGACCCTCGTCCCAAGAATCTCACAGGTAATCTCCGTGCAAAGTTAGGACTCTCTTATAATATATTCAACGACTATTGGTTGGGTATGGGGGCTACGGCAAGTAAATACAAGCAGACTAATGAGGTAAAACTCTATAATGAGGTGAGTGTACCTGTCATTTATCATCTTACAGGTTTGGGAAATGACTATTATCGCTTCCGTGGTGAAAATACGTCCACCTATTATAAAGGATATGGAGTTGGCGGTATGATAACCTTATCACAAAAAAGTGGAAGAGGTGTACTTGCACAGATGGAGTATGAGTATTCCGATTTGGACAAGATTATCACTTCGCTCAATCAGTTGCCTATGGCTAACATGAAGTCTCATCATCAGAGTTTGACTTTCGGCTATATTGGGGGAAACAAATTGAATACCTTTGGTTGCAAAGTCAAGGAATCGTTTGAGGCTCGTAGGGGAATAGAGAATGTCTTTGGCACAGCGCAAGATAATATCTACCCACAAATAGCTGAGATGAAACAATATCATCTTGATCGTTTTGCTACGGTTATGCAACTGATATACCAACATTCTCAGAAAGCATATAATTATGGTGTTACTCTGGATGGAGGTTACACAAGTTATGCCGAGAAATATATGGAGGCTTACCGAAAGTTGAAATCTTCTTCCTTTTCTTCTGCCTTGGGGTTACATGTAAATGCAATGTTCGGCCGTTGGTTGCTTCTTAGTAATTTGAATGCTGCTTATCATTGGAGCATGGATAACCAACTGGATGTGTCAGAAGGGGATAAATCGGCAAGTATGTTTGTTCCGGTGGCATATAAGTATGATTATCTGTCGAGTAATAGGTGGATGACTGATGTTTCTGTGGAGCTTGGCTTTTTGGCAGATTCTCGTGTGATGCCTTTTATACGTCTCAACTGGCAATATGATGGTTATCTGCATGGTGAACACCAAAACTGTTTGCTTGTTTCGACAGGTATTAGATTTTAAATGAATTATCTTTATGATAACAGTGTTTTATTAACTATTAGTATTAATTTATGAAGAAAAAGTTTACTCTTCTATTGGCAGCATTCATGTTGCTGATGGTAAGCGCACAAGCGCAAAGTCCATTGACATTCCAATGGGCACACTCCGTGGATGGTAACACCACGGCAGGTGACAATGTCATAGGGATGGCAAAGTCGAGTGATGGCAATTATTATGTTGCCACTAGTTTTGGTTCGTCAAGTAGTCAAACCAATGCCATGGGTGTATGGATTGACGGGGTGGAATCTGATGAAATAGAAGGAAGCCCTTATACTGGTACAAGTCAAAACAACAATCTGGTTTTGCAAAAAGTTGATTCTAATGGCAATGTCCAATGGATGATTTATACAGACAAAGGTGACGTTGATTGTACTGCATCTCATGTCGCCCCAACATCTGATGGTGGAGTCGTCTTGGCTATAAAAGCAAGAGCTTGGGTCGAAGAAGCTGGATTAGATGTTCTGCTGAGATTTGTTTTGCCTGTTGGACGCCCACAAACAGTGAAAGATTCGGAGACAAAAAATGGTGAATATCGTTATGTAATCGCAAAGATATCTTCGTCAGGTTTGGTAGAATGGACAAAAACTGTTTCAGGAACAGTTAAAACTTATGCCAAGTACGAGACCAAGAATAATGCTTATGTAAATGGCATGGCGATTGACAGTAATGACAATATCTACATAGCTGGAAATTATAGAACCGAATTGAATTTCGCAAGTGATGACGGCACTAAAACCACGTTGGTAGCTAGTAATCCTCTTTATTGGAATGGAACGAAAGCAGAGATGTGGAATGGTGATTCACAAAGTGTGGTCGGTGATTTGTTTTTGGTTAAGTTAGACAATCATGGAAATTTTGTTAAAAGTTTATTGGCTGAGGGAACTGCTAAGTGTGCATTTCTAGATAATGTAGTTTGTGTAGGTGACAAACTGTATTTAAATGGGCGTGTACAAGGAGATGGTAGCTTGATGTCAATTGGTGGAAAAACTCTACAAGCAAATACGGAATGCCAAATGCCTTTAATTCTATCTGTTGAAAATATAGATTTATCTGTAAACTATTTAAGAGAATTGTCGCCTGTAAAGAATAGTGCAAATAAATTCGTTATTCAAAATAAAGGTGCACAATATTTGAATGGTAGTCTTTATTTTACAGGTCTATTAAATGGTGGATTGCGTAATGCTGATGGCATTACTGATATTGCAAATAATAATTCTACTCTATTGAAAGGTTATGTTCTTCAAGTGGACCCAACAACAGGAAATGTTCTTCATTCAGTTGTAAGAACTTCTGGTGGGATAAATGGATACTTTGGCGTTTTTGAAGGGAAGAATAATTTATATGCGTTTGGATATGACATGTCTGCTGGCGCAATATTGACCGTTATTGATTATGATGCATTTTCAATAAAATCTGAAGATGTTATATGTAGATATGGTACTGTCGCAAATGCAACTACCCCACTTGTCGATGGCGATCATTTTATTATGGCGCATAGAGGCGGTAAGGCGCGTGAGGTAAGAAATGTGGCTTCATTTTATGGAACAGAATTTACTTTGTCAAACCTGAAATGTTGGGGAAATGTGTATTATGGCTATCAAATATCAGATTAATTATTTTAAAGACAATTTATAATGAAACAATATTTATATATAATAATAGCATTGCTCGGAATGTCAATTACGACAAATGCGGCAAATTCTAGTGATTTTTCTTTCCAATGGGCACATTCCGTTGATGGTAATACTACGGGAGGTGATAATATCATTGGTATGTGCAAATCTAGTGATGGTAACTATTATGTTGCTACAAATTTTGGTTCTTCTTCTTCCCAGACCGATGCGATGTCCGTATGGTTTGATGGCAAAAAAATGGGAGACAGTTATGGCATATGGGAAGGTAGCCCATACACAGGAACAAGCCAAAATGGAAATCTTGTATTGCAGAAAGTTGCTAAAGACGGCTCTGTAATTTGGAGTACAGTAACAACGAAAGGTGACGTTGATCATTCTGCTACTCAATTGGCTCCGACGTCTGACGGTGGTTTGATAGTCGCATTGAAATGTCGTGCATGGGTAGAAGCTGCTGGTATTCCTAATTTGCTATGCTTTATAGCTGCGGATGGCGATGAGGTAAACATAACGGGGAGCCAGCAAAAAGGTGAGTATCGCTATTTAATAATGAAAATCAATGCAAAAGGCCAATTAAAATGGACTAGAGTGATATCTGGTTTAGTTAAGACTATTGATGATACTCATGCCACAAAAAATAATATATATGTGAATGGTATGAGTATTGATGATGATGGTAATATTTATTTGGCAGGAAACTTTCGAACAGAGATGTATTTGCCAAAAGCTGATAAAACCATAGCAACATTAGTTGCAAAGAGTAGTGTTGACTCTTGGGGAGGTGACTCACAAAATGTTGTGGGAGATATGTTCCTGGTAAAATTGGATAAAAATGGTTATTATTTACAGAGTGTTGTGAATGAAGGTATTGTAGATTGTGCTTTCTTTGATAAAATGGTGTGCTATGACGGAAAGCTTTATCTTGATGGCCGTGTGAGAAGTTGTGGAAATCCTATATCTTTTGGAGGTTTCACTGTAGATGCAAGTAATGACTTCCAAACAGAAATCTTGGCTTCTGTGAATGCTTCAGACTTGTCTGTAAACTATGTAAAGTCTTTAGAGACTGTTGCTAATAATGCTAATAAATTTGTTATACAAAACAAAAGTGTCCAATTGTTGAATGGCAAACTCTACTATACTGGTCTTCTGAATGGCAGTTGGAAACAGAATGGACAGACACTGTTGGACAACCCTACCTCTAAAATGTTAAAGGGATATGTTCTTCAAGTTGATCCTGAGACAGGACATGTTGATAATGCTGCTATTCGCTTGGATGGTGGAATTGGTGGTTTCTTTGGTGTATATGAAGGACAGAAGAACATCTATGCTTTTGGCTATGACTTCAAGGGTGGTGCAATTCTTGCTCCTATCAACAAGGAAAACTTTGCGTTTGGTACAGCAACGCAGATATGCAATTATGGTACTGTAGCAAATAGTACCACTCCTATTGTTGATGGTGAGAATTTTGTCTTGGCTCATCGTGGCGGTGTGGCAAGAAACTTCTCAAATAAAGCATCTTTCTATGGCACGGACTTCAAATTCGATAATCTCAAGTGTTGGGGTACTGTTTATTACAGCTATAAGATGGGAGATGTAATGACTGGTGTTGACAAGGTTACTGTTGATACGAATGATGATGCTCCTGTAGATGTTTATACATTGAATGGTATGAAGGTGAAGAGTGGCGTTTCTGCTGCTGAGGCTACCCAAGGTCTTGCTAAGGGTATCTATATTATCAATCATAAGAAAGTAGTTGTCAAGTAAAAGGTTAATAACAAAGGCAGGGAAATAACCTTTTCTGCCTTTATAAAATCCTCTATATGAAGAAACAATTCCTCGGTCTGTTCCTTCTCTCGGTGCTCCCTGTATCGCTCTCTGCCCAGAACGTGGTGCAGGATGCGTCTATCCGACAGGGTAAGTTGAAGAACGGACTCACTTATTATATCCGTCATAACGACAAGGAGGCGGGACTCGCTGACTTCTATATCGCACAGCGTGTAGGCTCCATCTTGGAAGAACCTCGCCAGCGTGGCTTGGCTCACTTCTTGGAACACATGGCTTTCAATGGTACCAAGCACTTCCCTGGCAAGGGCAAGAAACTCGGCATCGTGCCTTGGTGCGAGACCATCGGCGTGAAGTTTGGTGCCAACCTCAATGCCTATACTTCCGTTGACCAAACGGTGTATCACATCGGTTCCGCTCCTATCAAACGTGAAGGCATCATCGACTCCTGTCTCTTGGTGCTCAACGACTGGAGCCAGTTTATCAACTTGGAAGCCAAGGAGATAGACAAGGAGCGTGGTGTCATCCATGAGGAGTGGCGCAATCGACGCACGGGTATGGCGATGCAACGCATGATGGAGAACGTGATGCCAAAGATATACAAGGGAACCAAGTATGAGGACTGTCTGCCTATCGGAAATATGGACATCGTCGATCACTTCCCTTACAAGGACTTGCGCGATTACTACCAAAAGTGGTATCGCCCAGACCTTCAGGCTATCGTCGTGGTGGGTGACTTCAATGTGGAACAAATGGAGCAGAAAATCCAAAAACTCTTTGGCAAGATCAAGACGCACAAGAATCCTGCCGAGCGCATCTACTATCCTGTGACAGACAACGACAAGATGATTGTTGCCATCGAGAAGGACAAGGAGCAGCCTATCATCCTCGGTCATCTCTACATGAAGAGCGAGACGACTCCTGATAGCGAGAAAAACTCAGTGAAATATCAGCGCGAGGACTACATCAGTGGCTTGATTACCTATATGCTCAATGGCCGTCTATCGGAGAAGAAGCAGGTGGCTAATCCGCCTTTTATGAGTTCGACGGTGAAGAATGGCGAGTTCTTCGTGTCTCGTACCAAGGATGCCTTCAGCTTGAGCATCAGTTGCAAGCAAGACAATGTGTTGGGAGGTATCTCGGTGGCAGTAGGCGAGGTGGAGCGTGCTCGTCAGCATGGTTTCACGGCAAGTGAGTTGGAACGTGCCAAGAAACTCTATCTCAATGTTGCCGAAAGACAGTTGAAGATGGAGAAGGACTACAAGAACTCCCACTATGTGAGCCTGTGTGTGAACAACTTTTTGGAGGGCGAACCCATCCTGACTCCTGCTTACAACTTGCAGTTGATCAAGCAGTTTGATGGTGAGGTGAATCTCGATGAGGTGAACAAACAGGTGGGTGAAATCATCACCGACAAGAACCAGGTGTTTATCATGTATGGTCCAGACAAGGAAGGCTTTGTCATTCCGTCGGAGTCGGAAATCGAGAGTACAGTGTTGGCTGCCCAGCAGAAGCAATATGATGCTTATCAGGAAGAGGAAGTGCCTCAAACCTTGATGGCTACCTTGCCTGCTCCTGGCAAAATCGTTTCAGAGAAGCCATACGGCAAGTTTGGCATGACCGAGATTACCTTGAGCAATGGCATGAAGGTGTATGTGAAGCCTACCGATTTCCAGGCAGACCAAGTGACGATGAGCATGAGGGGCGAGGGTGGAACTTCCGTCTATGGCGACAAGGATATTCCTAACTTCTCCTTCTTGACGAGTGCTGTTGCTGAGGCTGGTGTGGGCGATTTCTCAGCCACCCGTCTTCGCAAGGCTTTGGCAGGTAAGTCATTGAAAGTAGCTCCTGCTATCAATAGCGAGGGACAACGCATCACGGGAACCTCTTCTGTGAAGGACTTGGAAACGATGCTTCAGTTGACTCACCTCTATTTCACCTCTCCACGAAAGGACAGTGTGGCTTTTGAGGGAATGATGAATCGTACGCTTTCCTTGCTCAAGAATCGCACCGCCAGTTCGAAGGTGGTCTATAATGACTCGTTGTCTGCAGTGCTTTACGACCACAATGTGCGTATGGCTCCTGTCACCAAGGAGATTGCGGAGAAGGCAGACTATAACCGCATCCTCGAAATCTATCGTGAGCGTTTCAGCGATGCCAGCAACTTCAAGACCGTCTTCATCGGCAAAATCGATATGTCGCAACTCCGTCCATTGCTCTGCCAGTATCTCGCCACTCTTCCGGCTACCCACAAGGCGGAGAAGACCAACAAGGCGAATGTGGCTCAAATCGTGAAGAAGAACGAGGTGGTGAAGTTCGTTCGCAAACAGGAGACTCCGCTTGCCAACGTGAGTGTTTTCGTGACAGGCAATGTGCCTTTCTCGCCAAAGAATGACTTGACCTTGGATATGTTGACTCGTGTCTTGCAGATAGCCTATACCGACTCTGTGCGTGAGGAGAAGGGCGGAACATACGGCGTGAGTGTCAGCTTCTCATTGGAGAAGGAAGAGGATCCGAATGCCTTGGTTCGCATCTCTTATAAGTCTGATCCTAAGCGATATGACGAGCTAAATCCGATTATCTACAAGCAGTTGCAGAACATTGCCGATAATGGTCCTGTGGCTAGTAGCATGGATAAGGTGAAGAAGTACCTGAAGAAGCAATACGGTCAGATGGCGATTACCAATGATTATTGGAGTTATGTCATCTGGCATGAGTTGGATGATGAGGCTGACTTCGACAAGGATTACTGCAAGATGGTGGATGCCATCAGTGGTGAGGATGTTCAGAAGATGGCGAAGTTGCTGTTGCAGCAGAAGCAGCGCATCGAAGTGACGATGCTGTCAGAATAGAGTTTCCTTTATGGAAAATAGAATAAAACCTAAAAAGCAATGTACTTGCATCGCTTTTTAGGTTTTTCTTTTTATCTTTGCAGTCCTAAGATGGAAGTAGATGAAATCGTGTTTTCTACTAGGAATAATAATAGGAATAGAAATGATGGATAAGAATAGTATAGAGAAGAGTGGCATTAGCCAAGACTGTATCGAGTCGGCGTATTGCTTCATTCACCAGAAGTTACGTGTGTATGAGTTTTCCAACAATCCTACGCAGCGAGATGACATCGAGTATGCCATCAGCCAGTATGTGGAGGGGATGAATCCTGTTTTGTATCAGCTTCTTGCCGATGGTCGCAAGGATTTCTTGCTCGACCACACGAGGTTTGAGGAGGACATGCGTATGGCGCAAGATAGTTTGGAAAAATGCTTTTGATTTTTAAAGGAGCCTCTACTTGTATGGTTGAAGTACTCCGTCTCGCTTTTTGACCTCACATCTCACGGTTTCCGTGTAATGAATTGTGTATTAGGTCGTTGTATGCGTGTGGTGTGGGCATAGACACCTCACACACACCACACGACACCACACTTATTAAAAATCCATATATTATTAACCACCAAAAATGGAGGAGTCTATACTCGCCAAATATGAGTGAGATGGAGTGAGGTGTGAGTGAGGTGTCTGTGTTCACACCACACAGTATATAAATATCTGTCAATCAGCTAGATGTGTATGTCTCAGTGAGGTGTGAGGTAGAAAATGGAATATGTCTTCCCACATGAATACTTCTAGGTAGCTAATACAGACTGTCTGCCTAGGGCAGTCACGCTGTTTACCTAGAGCAGTCAGGCTGTTCGCCTATGACAGTCTAGGTGCGTCCTTATGTAGGTTCTCTATGTTACTATTCAAACATCGTAGGCAAGATGAGTGGTCATGTGGCAGGCAATAGAGTTTTCAACAGCTATCGCTAGATTGAAAGTCTGCATATTCCGTTGTCGGGAATGTGCAGACTGTTTTGCTTATAGGTGTTAGCTTTTTACGACTTTTTCTGTGTAGATGATATTTATATTGATGTTTGACTTCAATATATGGTCAAAAATGATACCATATAGCTTCATATTTTGGATGATATTATTTTTACTTTCTTTGTTATATGTAATAATATACAAGTTTTGCCGTTCTCGTTTTGTTATTTTTCAGACTCTGCGTTTATGTATTTGCAATATTCTTCAATGCTGCGTTGGATGACACCGCCAACTTTTAGTTGTTCTTTATACTGCATAATCATCATTGGACTCATGCTGCGGTTGAGAGCAAAACGCACGGTTTCCATGTCTGATTCTTTACATAGAATGATGCCAATAGTTGGGTTCTCGTTAGATCTACGTTCCTCTTGGTCCAGTGCTTCAAGATAAAATTCTAATTGCCCTTGATAAGCAGGATGAAACTCTGTTGTTTTCAACTCAAACGCAACCATGCATTGTAGCTGTCTGTGATAGAACAACAAATCAACTTTATATGTTTTCCCTCCGACTTTGATGGGATGTTCCTCATCAATGAACAAAAAGTCTTTTCCCATTTCAAGAATGAACTCTTTCATGTGCTCAACAATACCCTTACGAAGCCTTGTCTCTTTGTATTTCTTAGGCAAACCAAGAAAGTCAAGGTATGCAGTATCTTTAAACATGGCAGGTGACTTTGTATACGTAGTGTGGAGAACGTCAGATTGGCTGTCTTTGGCACGTAATATCGAAGCCATAGTATCAGTTTTGATAGCTCGTTCTAATTGCTTGTATTCAAGATGCTCAAACTTTGAGTATATTATGTAAAATAGACGTTCTTCTGCTGATTTGCAGCGATTTAATATAAGTTGATGATTGCTCCATCCTGTAGAAAAAAGGACATAAGGAATTTGTGCCAATTGAATTGGCACAAATTCTTCAAGTTGTATTTGTGCCAATTCAATTGGCACAAATTGAGAATTCTTATCCGAGTTCTTGTTAGTGAACAATTTGGGTAAATTTGTGGTCTCCAACAGTTGGCAGAACGAATCTGTACTATAGGTATCATAAAATTGCACCATTTTATATATCGTACGATAGCTCCATCCTTTGATGGTTGGATCTTGCGTTCTTATAAACTCTGAGAGTTGGCGTACAATACCTGCTCCCCATTCTGCATTTTTTCTAATTCTAATCTACTAGTGTACTCAATTTATATGCGTCCAAAGAAATCCGTATATTCTTCATCGAGAATTTTCCACGAACCATTGATTCTGCTTCCTTCTTTCACTATCAGATTTTGCTCCGTCAACCGTTTGAGGTATTTTTGTACCTGGCGTGTTGATACGTTTAGCTTATCTGCCATTTGCGCAGTTGTTACTTTTGGATTAGAAGTGATAAGTTTGTAGATGGCTCTTTTAGCCTTCACGAACTCTTTTCTTTGCTTGACTTCTTTGGCTGTTTCTTTCTTTTCGTTAGCGAACTCTTTTTCTGAGTTGGCGAACTGTTTTGTGTCGTTGGCGAACTCTTTTTCTGAGTTGGCGAACTCTTTTGAGTCGTTGACGAACTGTTTTTTTGAGTTGGCGAACTCTTTTGAATCGTTGGCGAACTGTTTCTCGTCATAATTAAGATTCCATAGAGTCACATGAAATTCTCCAGAATTAGATTTGAATTCTGGTGCTTTGTACCCCGGGAACTTTTCAAAATGCTTATATTCCTTGATAATCTTCTTCATGCCACTCCCTCTGCGTTCCATCAATTCAAGTCGATTGAAGAAATCTGCAAGGAGAGGATTACGACGTTTGGAAGGTACGTTCATCGGATCAAGATGTTGGATAAGACTTCCGTCCATCATACCACCTGGTGAATATACTTCCATTCGATTATCATATATGTCAATGTGGATTTCACTGCCAAGTTCTAAATAATTGCGATGAATGATGGCGTTACTTATCACTTCTGTTACGGCACGTTCAGGGTAGTCTGGAAGTTCTTCTCTGTAAGTAGCTTCTTTCCACCATTTCTTATGCGAGTTATTTCTGACAAATGCTACGGCATCTTGCAATTGCCCAATGACACTTCCTTCAAACTCTGCGTCATCCAAAGCTTCGCCCAATCCACTTGTCATATCAAGCCCATTCCATCTTGTACAGAATAATCTTGATTGACGGATTGGAGAGTCATCTGCTATTAGTGCACCTGCGTTGGTAAGTTTTCCTTGTGTGTCGATGATACCCCATGATGTGAACTCGGAATTCTCAAAAGAGCGTCCCAAGCGTTTGAAATGTACGGATTTCAATTTGGTAAATGACATATCATCAAATCTGTATGGTGCGGCAAGGCTGTCGTAGTTCTTGCCTGTTCCTTTAAGAACAAGATTTCTCAATTGGATGCGGTCTGCTACAACTGATTCGTTTCCAATGCGGATGAAGGCGACACGTTGTTTGTCACCTATATAATAAAAAGGGGTCTCGTCACCAGATGCGATATGCAATAAAATCAGTTTTTTACCCTCAACTTCTTGAAATTCCAAATTGATGGTTGGGATAGGATCCAACTTAGTTTTGATGGCTTCGCTGATGAGTTCGGCATCTTGTTCCGCATTTTCAAGTCCTACTACTTGGTCTTCATCAGTAATGCCAAATACAAGTGTGCCACCTTCGCCATTAGCAAAGGCAGATACGCTTTTGAGCCAACTCTTAGGTCGCTTGGCTTCTATCTGTTGTTTCTTGTCGTAGGCTGTCGCCTCGCCAATCAATGTATGTATGTCAAATTTCATAAATAATTTCTGTTAGTTATACAGATACTTTTCTGAATCGTTCATGTAAGTGTACATGTAATAATCTCCTATAAGTTGGAACATTCTGTTCATTTCTGTCAGAAAGGGTAGAAAAAGAGCAATATGTTCGTATAAGTATGAGTTGTGTTTCATCCAATCTATATATTTGAATGAGGACTCTATAACGAATTGAATGGTTGGAACAAATAGCCTGCCATGTTTTATTTCTGCATCATTTGGGAAATACATACCATTTTCTTCATGTTTTGTAAGATATACTTGCCTTGTTTCACCCCAATCAGAATGAATCGAATCTGACATAATAGCATAGAGAGAATTGTATAATCCTTCTCCATCAATTTCTTCTATCAGTTGGCGCATATTCTTTCCTCCAAAACTTTTTTGAGCAGACTCTAAGTCTTCCAACTTGAAACCTTCTGATTTCAAGTCTTCTAAGAATTTCTTGTTTCTTACATCAAAATATCCATTCTCTTTATCTTTAGAATTTTTAAAAAATCTATATCTGTCTTTGAATGAGTATAGTCTGTATTCCTTTTGCGCTTCTTCTCCATGAAATATTAGGTAACTCATTTTAATGTATGCTTCATAAAGGACTCTACTTAAAATAAGGCAGAGGTGTATGTTGTCAGCTTTGTACGCATTATAAAAGTCAGCTAATAGTTTGGTCTGCTTTATGAACAAGCCAACAATAGTTGCTTCATTTTTATCGAACAAAGGTATGTTCTCTTCGAACGGATCTATGATTTTATTGAGCATCATAATTGTGTTGTCCACTAATGGGTAAAGAAGTCGTTCTTCCTTATCCATTAATGGTTCAATATCTTCTATCTTTTGAAATTTAGAGAATGGAGTTACCATATTTTTTGATTTTAATTGTCATATCCAAATTTATTCCATGCTTCGAGGACGAGGCGCTTGGTGCGGTATTCGCCATATTGGCGCAACTCGTTGTCTTTCAGCACACGGAAGGTCTCGTTGATGCAACCTTTACCACAGACATCTTCTGGGTCTAAGATGTAATGGAGGTCTTCGGTGTTGAGACCATAGAGGTGGGCGAAGATGGCATCAAGCTCGGCTTGGAGGATGGCTCTGCGCTCTGGATTATAAATCCAAGGCTGCTGGTTGCCAAGCTGCGGAAGCTCGGAACGCTGTTCCTCGCTCATTTCTTCCCATAGCTCTGAAGCCCAACCGTCCATGTCGTGATTGAAATAGCATAGCTCTGCTACTCGCTTCACGATCTGCCATTGCATGGCAGATGGGATTTGGTCGGGGGTGAGAGTTGGCTGTTGCTCTACTATGAATAAATTCATATGTGACCCACCAACTTTTTGGCGAGCAACGTAATCATATACTATAGAAGACAGCATTGCTGCAAAGCACATGCTGGGGATAACGCTCCGCGAAGTGAATACGAGCGGAGCGTTATGCCCAGCGGCCATGCCGCTGGGCATAACGGTTGCTACGCAAGTGCGTGATGTACTTGAATTTGTCACATCACGAAACGCAATATAATAGCTATGTTGCCATTTCCAAATTACGTTTCCTTTTCTATCTTTATCTATTAGGCGTTTGTTAACAGCTTCTTTACTAACCCAATACCACGGTTCTATCGAAGAATTCTTATTTTTAAGTTTTTCTTCTGTTGTGTTATCAATAGCGTTGGGTCTTTGATTAACCACGTATTCATTAGGAAATTCTGCGTAATGATGATTGTATAGCCAAAACATTTTCCCCTCATAAAGAGGAACATATTCTTCTTTTTCAGCTTTATATATATTGTCATCCAAAAGTCCTCCCATATCATCTAATTGTTTTCTTGTTCTAAAAAGAGAACTTGCCGTTGCCATATTAAACATCATCATAAAACGAATTCCCCACGTATTTTCTCCTGTATTTTTGTTAATTAAAATGGGAGCATTACGATATATTTTTGCCGTAATTTGCGCATCTATTGATGTTCTAAATACTGGGCATAATTTTGTGTTTGGATTAAGTCTTGAGAAATCATCTGTTCTCAGCGTATAGATACGTCGAGGGTCAAGTAAATGATCAACCCTTCTTAAATAGAACCCACCTTTTACTTCATGTGGCATCTCCTTCATGTCACAACAAGTTAGTAGGCAGAATTTGAAACTATGATGTATATCAAACAGTTTTTCTTCGTTTTCAAAACTATAAATAGACATGAGTCTATTTTCGTCAATGAGTTTCGAGAAGAAGTATTTGTTGCTATCATTTACTGCAATGCCAGTAGGCAAAACGAGTCCCCATGCCTCTTTTGTGAAAGAGAGGCATAGTTCTGCAAATAGTGACGAAAGTTCGAGTTTTCCAACGGCTGTGAGTGGAAAGCGCCCTGAGTTTTTCACAAAGTTACTCTGGCTTACAATGGCATTGCAAGCCTTTTGAAACTCTTGATACAGAATAGGGTCTTCCGCTTCGAGTTGTGAAATCTTCTTTTTGCGGTCAGCTTGGTTGGCGGCTTTGACAATATCATTGTTCTTGCCGGCAAACCATTTTTCTTCCTCCATTTGTAGTTTATCCCAAGGTGGGTTACCGCACATCACATCAAATCCTTTATTTGCAGCGAATACTTCAGGGAACTCCACGCACCAATGGAAATAACGTTGTTCCAGTGCCTTGCGTTTTACCTCAGACTTGAAGTCTTTAGAAAGTTCACGGTAGTATGTAGGCAATAGCTTGCCTTTTTCAAGGCATTCCATCGCATCTATTTCTTGGAGTGCACGCATAACAGTCTTGGTATATGGCACTTCTGCTTCTAATAGCAAGTTGCCATTTACACCGCCATCTTCTTTAAGAATCTCACCATGCTTAACTGTCTTGTAGAAAGCGTATGTATAGATGTCGCAAGCACGGCGAAGGCAATCAACTCGTGCAGAATCCATTAATTCTTTCCAACGCTCTTGCTTGATAATTTCCTCTTCCAAAGTATCTTCAGGAAGATGGTTGATAAAACGAATCTTGTCTGCCAATCCTATTTGGGCGGCAGTCATATTCTCTACACCAAAAGAGTTTTCCAGACCAAGGAGTTGTTCGTTGCCACTGTTTCCATTCACAGCTTTGATCGCTTCTTGGTTCATTTTCTTCAATGCTTTCAAGGTGTCCTTGTCTTCTGCAGTCAAAGCCTTATCTGGCACACCATCGATAAGCATCTGTAGGTCAGATACTCCCAAGACAGAGTTGCCACAACGGATATGGTGGTCAAGGAAAGACAGAGGCTTGCCTGCGCAATAGCCTTCAATCCACAATACCACCTTACAAAGTTCCACGGCATCAGGATTATAGTCCACGGCATATACACAGCGAGAAATCACCTCACGCAGTGCCTGGCGATAATCCAAAGAAGCAGGGTTGTCCTCACCTGTGCGAAGGGTACAGATGTACCAGGCGATGGTGCGTGCCATAGCCAATACAATATGTCCAGAACCACTTGCCGCATCGCATACTTTCATGTTGAGCAAAGCCTTCACCTTCTCATCGGTAGAGGATAGATGGGAAATTTTTTCCTTGATAACAGGTTCGAGCGTGGTCTTGATTAAGTTTTGAACCAAGTCTGGGCGAGTATAATAAGAAGAGGTGCTTTGACGGTCCAATCCACCCACGAAACCAAACTGCCAGTCGGCAGCACTCACTCCTGGTTGAACGAATGGGCGCATTTCGAGAATACCCTCATATACTGAACCAAACTCCTCTACATCCAGTGAGGAATAATTGATCTTGACACGCTGCTGGCGTTCATCAGTAAACTCATTGAGGGCACTGAAAGCAGTGAGTACATCATGGTTGCTCACCTGGCATTGTTTTAGCCAATGGAGTGTCTCTATACCAAAGAGTACACCACCCAAAGGCTTGATGCCCAGACGCTCACCAAAGGTGTCTGGCTCGAAGAGGTGGAATGTGTCCATCAATCCTTGCCATAAATCAAAGTATTGGCGTTGCTTCAAATATGCTAATTCAGAGAGGTGGCGCAAACGACTTGCGGCATAAAACTTCTTATAAATGTCTTGCCATTCACAGAGTTGCTTGTAGTCGGGAGCATCAGGAGAATCGGGAATCTGATAGACCAATCCTCGCTCTTCGATAATGAAGAGGAAGAGTAAGCGGTAAATGAAGTGTATCAGTTCCTTGTTCAGCTTGACTGCATCCATCGTACCTTCCGTGAAGGCATTGCGCAAAGCCTCGTTGCCCTTACCCTCTGAGGTAAGCACAGCATTTCCGATTGTCTCCATAGTCTTTTGTACGGCAAGAGACAGACCATTACGGATGCGGTTTCCGGATTCAATGCTCATATTGAACCATCGTTCCATGACGCAAGGCTCGTCTCCTTTGGCTTGGAAACGAGAGGCATGGAGCAGACGGAACATCAGGCAGAACTCGGTATATTTGTCTTCCTCCAACATTCTGCGTAAGTCAAACTCAATATAGGTGAGCTTGACCAACTGACCGGAGTTGCGAATCAAACGGAGAATCTGTCCATTGCTGATGATGCCATAGACATTCTCTGTGGCATTGAGATATTCGAGCATGGTGGCGTGAGCCGACTTCTTTCTCATGCCACCTTTGGCACGATAGTCGAGTGAACATTTGTCCAATGTATCTATGCTGCCATCTGCGCTGATGTTTTCACCAATGACAATAAAAGGCATTTTGCATAACTGTTGGCAAGTATAGGTAATGTCATAGCCTGTGCCAGCCACCTCGATGTTGGTAGCTTGGCGGTCGAGCGTATAACCAAGACTTTGCAAGAGACGTTCCATGAGGTCACGGGCACGGCGAGTGCCGTATGGATCCTTATTGACCAGACGCTCGTTGCCAGCACGTTCCTTATAGAAACTCCAGTCGTTGCGAAGACTACTCCACACGTAGTCGATGGCAGCAGAGACAGGGATGTCCATGGCAAAGTCCTGTTCTCTGTTGCCTTCATACGTGTTGTCACGCTCTATATTGTGCAAGATGTCATCCGATAAGAGATGACCATATATATGAATACTTGTATAATCCATTTGTTTAAATCTATAATTTCGGTACGAACAAATAAGCTGCAATCACATCCATAGGCAATACAGGTTCTACCACCTGATACTCTGAAGCCTTTAGGTAGGTGCGATACTTAGAGAAAGCATCCACCAAATGAGAAGCTCTTTCGAGGGCAATGGCATCCGTATGCTGACGGAGTGTATCCTCATCAGTAATCCAACGAATGGAGTTGGTGAGCAATGTCTTCTGGGTAGGTAAGTCCATACTGCCTGATGCCTGGGCATAGAGGAACAGTTGCTTAGCCTCCTCTTGGGTAAGGAAATCGTGATTGTCAATTTTTCCACGATAGCCTACGAATATCATTTCCTCGCCAACCAATTCTCGGTTTTCCACCTTTTTGTCACGAATGACACTGCGAACACGCATCAAGAGAATCGTTGTGCGCTTGCCAATCTCCGAGGTTTCCATCACCAAAGCACGACATGCTCCCAACTCTCCACCATTGACAGAATCGTTGACCACGGCACGGCTCAAATCTTCCACGAAGGTATGGTTACGACCGATGTACATATAGTGCTTCGGGGTAGGAGAGGCGAAGGAAATACGAACAACTCCCTTGGCAGTAGCCTTGTCCTTGAAATAATGGCGCAGGTTGGCTGGCAATTCCAAGAGGTTGAAGCTATAGCAAAGAGGCTGGTCATCGGTTTGTACGCTGACACCTACATGCAAAAGTTGCTCGATGACAAAGTCACGAGTGTCTTTTACTCCACCAATTACCGACTTGGCTTCTTCCAGAGAGGCGGTCAAGCGAGTTGGATCCATCTGCTTATTGTTGTGGGCGAAGTAGGTATGAGAAATCTTCTCGTTCTCTTCCATCTTCTTCAACTGTATCTCTATCTCTTCATCCTGCTGACGTTTCCACTCTGGGTCGCTATCGAACAATGATAGCTCCATGTAATCAGTTCTTGTAGGAACCTTGGCATCGAAAATCTTTTGCATGATGGATTCCATCAAAGAAGCGTCGTTGTCTGCGATTGGCAGATAGACACCCAGTTTCTTGCGTATTTCTTCCTGCTTCTTGTAGAGTACATTGAGTACAATGTCATCCACAGGGTTGTTCTTGGAGTGAAGTGTAGATACCAAAACGTCTTTTGCCGTTTGTCCGAATCGGTCGATACGTCCATTTCTCTGCTCCATGCGGTTTGGATTCCACGGCAAGTCGTAATGAATGACTGCCTCAAAACCTTGCTGCAAGTTGACACCTTCAGAAAGACAATCGGTGCAAACCAATACATGGCGGTCTTCCTGTGACAAGGTATCAATCTTCATCTTGCGTTCCTCGTCGGCAAGGCGGCTGGTGACAATGCCAACTACCACTTTTTTGAATTTCTTGTTGGTTGCCAATTTCTCTGTAATATATTTGCCCACATATTCTGCTGTCTGTATATATTGGCAGAATACGATAGGGTTCATCCCGCTATCAAGAGAAAACTTCACAATGTCGAGTGCTTGTTTCACTTTCTCATCAGAGTCGGTTTCTTTGATGTGTTCTAACTGCTTGATAAATTGGGTGAACTCCTTCTTGTCAGTATTGCTGGTTGTTTCCAAAGCTTCTGGCACGACATCGTCTGCATTCAACAAGTCCTTCAATGGGTCGTTGAATACATATACTTGTTCGGATTCATCATCTGTGTTGGAAGAGGATGAATCTTCTCTCTTGTCTATCTTGTTTTGCAGCATGCTGATACCTGCGTCAGGACTTGACATCACGCCACGCATCAAAGCCAGCAAGTCCCAATAAATATATCGTTGCTTACGCTTGTCAGCTCCCGAAACTTTCTGGATACCATTCTTTACATACTCAATGAGTTGCCCCAATAGGTTGCGATATTCCTGGGTATAAGAATACTCATCTTTATCTATGCGGACACGTTCTGGAAAAACAACTTCATCGCCCAGATACTGTTTGATGTCAGCACGGCGACGCTGTACGAAATAATGAGATAGTTCCTCACGTTCGGCAGCAGTTTGAAGCTGGTAATTCTCGAACTTCGGGTTCAATAAGCCTATAAGCGACTGGAACTCTTCACTTTGACCACTATGAGGGGTGGCAGTCAAGAGAACCAATTGCTGGTTTTGCTTATCAGCCAAATCCTTCAACAAGCGGTAACGCTGCTGTTGGTACTTGTTGGCACCAGTAGGTTTGGCACAGGTATGCGCTTCATCCACAATCACGAAGTCTGGGCAATGGTCCAGGAATATGTTTCGCTTGTTACCTTGCTTGACATAATCAATGGAAATGACCTGATAAGGTATGTCACGGAATACATTCTGATCAGGACGCAACTTCTTTTCCAAGCGACTGATGGTGGAGGAACGGATGATTTCTGCATCCAATCCAAACTTATCCTTGATTTCATTTTGCCACTGCTCGCATAGGTGAGGCAGACAAATCACAGCAAATCGTGAAATCTCATGACGATCGAGCAACTCTTTGGCAATCAATAATGACTCCAATGTCTTACCGATACCCACATCATCGGAAATGAGAAGACGAATGCGTTCTTGCTTGAGAGCAAGAATCAGTGGAACCATCTGATATGGACGTGGCTCAAAAGACAACTTTCCTAAACACTGGAATGGACCAGCTATGTCACGGAAGGACAAGCGGCAGGCATTGTAAAGCACCTTGGCTGATGCCTTATAACTATTTTTACCGATGTCTTCTGCTGTAGGGCGATGGAAGTTGTAGGAATGAATTTGCAATTCATCCCCATAAAGTGGTAGGTAGAGACCTATTGTTTCTGCGTCTGTACCTCCCAAAGGCTTTATGATCATGAGGTCATCCTCTCCAGATTGCTGAACAACCCAAGGACGATTTCTAAATTCTATCAATGTACCAGTCTTGTAATCCATATCATTTATTTTACTGGGGTGAATATATCTGAGTATTGGCTGATGAAATCTCCCAATGGTGTGGCATAATGCCATGCCAAGACTACGAAGCCAGCGTCTTCAAGTACTTCTCTCTTTTCTTGGTCATCTTGCTGAACCTCAGGGCGGTCGTGTGGCGTTCCATCACAGAATATGACGATACGGTCGCCATACATAAAGTCTGGCTGCACATAGTATTCCTCTGGGAACATCGGTTGAGCCTTGTCTGGCAAGCGAAGATGATGCTCATGCAGATATTTTAGAAACTCATATTCAGTAGAACTGTTATGGTCTCTTGCAGCTTCCAATGCTGCGTATTGCTCATCATAGCTGAGCGTTTGCCCTGCTCCGTGCAGCTCTACCTTGGCTTCTTGCATCAACTTTAATGTACTGTAAATCTTGCGAATATCAATCTGCTGATGATATGGCTGATTATAGTAGTTGAGCAGGTTGGAATAATCTGCTGGGGTAAGTTCGTTGAGTTCGTCGGGTGTCAGCTCTGGCTTGTTGAAGCAAATATCGTATGCTCTATTGACCACATCCATATAAGCCGTAGGTTCATTGACCAAACGACTCAGCACACCGAGAGAGCCTTCCGCATTCTCATAGATAAGAATGTTAGGTGTCGCTCTTTCACCCATGACCTCAGCACCCATCTCGCTACCTTCTATCTGGAAGACATCCTCAATGGCTTGCTTGAAGGCATAAAGGAATGTGCGCACAGCATTCTTATCCCTTAGCAACAAAGCTTGCAATGGCTGGATGTAGATGGCATTGGCTGTAGTCTCAGCGAACAACTTCACAAACTTAGTTCTGTCAGCCTCCTCTGGATTCTTGTCTGCCTCTGCTTGGATGCGAGCCAAACGTTCGTTGCTTATCCAGTCACCTGTCTTTGTGTCGAAGGCAAAGCCATTTCCATTGCTGTCATTTCTTGATTCCAAGATATAAGTCAAACGGCATGATGGAATGTAACGGATGTTTGCCAAGTGTTCACCATGTGGCGATTTTAGCTCACATTCGCTGATGGAACGTGGATCATCACTTGCAAAATAGGTCTTGGTCTGATAATATTTGCGTGAACGTTCCTCTTCTTGACACGTTATCTTTTCTGTTTCTGCTGCCACCATATCTTGTGTCTCTATGCACATGCCAGGAATGAGCTTCGCCACACCATCAAGTGATTCGCCTGTAATGATGTCGGTATGATGGGTAGTGTTTTCTTCGTCCTTATAGACCACCCCCGTCTTTGGGTTGTAGAAGAATTTATGCGGAATGATTTCCGATAAAATCTGCATACGGCTGATGCGGAATTTTCCACCATTATTATATATGATGTTCTGAGGACCAAACTCGCTTAATGCAAGACGCTTTGGACGGCTGAGATATTCCACCTTATCTGACTTGTACTGTAACAATGCACGTTGTGGCAACTTAGTAAAGTTATAACCAGGCAAGAATCCCTCACTTGCGAGGTAGCGGTAAGGGTAGAACTCGTTCTCTTCCTTGTTCTTTCCTTGGTTTACACCCAACAACATGTCACGAAGACTCTCTCCACGGAGTTGTTTCATGTGGGCATCACGCTTCTCCTTGGAGTTCTCACCGTAGATGCGGTTATTGATGACAAGGCTTGCTTCCTCAATCTGAGTTTGTGCTTGTTTATAGAGAGAACGCCAACGTTGGAGGGCTTTGTCGAAATCATGCTCATAATTGGTAAGAAGATGATCCATCCAATGCTCTGTAAACCAAATAGGACGCTCAGACTCCATACGGTTCTTTAAAAAGGTATCTTCCATGATTTGTGTGAAGATACGTTTGATTTGCTCCTTGCGCTCTGGAGTGAGTTGTAGGGATGCACGAACCTCATCTTTCAAAGTGATGTTGTTGATGTCTGTATAATCCACTAAGTCTTTGATTCCGTCAGACAGTTCCTTGATAGGGCATAATGACAGAATGGTAGAATGGAGGTGGGTACGGAATAGTTCTTCGTTTACTAATTCCATTCTTGGAGCCTTTACTTCTCCCTTTACCATTTTTTCGGGATGGCTGAGGTAGTAGTTTTCATGAGAGTTGCGTGGGCGACAGTAGGTGTAAACCAAAGCTGCCTGTCCGCTACGTCCTGCACGTCCTGCACGCTGAGTATAGTTGGCTGGAGTAGGAGGCACATTGCGCATACCAACGATGGAGAGGTCTTTGATGTCGATACCTAGCTCCATGGTAGGTGAACAGTACAGGACAGGGAATTTTCCTTCTCGGAAATCCTGCTCACGCTGTTCTCGATCTTCTTTTGAAACTTGACCTGTATGGTCTTTTGCTTCCAAGCATACATCTTTGAGAGGTATGCTTTGGTAGAATTGTTGGAAATAATGGTTGGGTTCTTTATCAAGTATATTACCGCCCTCTATGGTACGGAATCTCACCAAGTCACGGCGAATGTGTTGCTTGTCGCCAGCTTGCCAAAGTATGCAACCATAATCCAGTTGATAGGTGCCATTATCGAATATGACAAAGTTTGACAAGGCTTTGAATAGCCTTGTCATATAGTGTTTGTAATCTTCTTCATTGTCTATATTACGACCAGTTTGCTTGCTGATGTAGTCTCGAACGAAGATGCCTAATTTACTTCGGTAGCCACCACTTTCCAAATTATATGCATTGCGTCTGCGAGGATTTTCAATAAACAATTCGTTGGCTTCGGCAATCTTGTCGCTCTCATCCAGTGTCCAAGGTGCTTTCAGGTTTTCTCTTACTGCCTTGGTTGTATCCTTTACAGCTTGTATGGTTCTCTCGCTGCTGTAGATGCACAGCTTATGTCGCAAATAATCCAATATCTGCGTGATGAATTCTTCTTTATGTTCATCGTCAAATCCCTCTAACTCGGGAATATCATATAGGCGTTCTGCACCATTATCGCCCGTAATTTCATCATGAAGATACTTGTAGCCAATGTTTAAAAGCGCACAATCTTCGAGGTTTGGCATAATCACAGTCCAGTTGCCAGCAAGGTCATCATAAATGATGGTAGATAAATAGCGTTCCATGATGTTCTTGACATCGTTGGCACGCCCTCCTCGAAGTCCTTCTCGCTTAGAGTATTCATCTACTTGAAGATGAAGATTATCTAATACCATTCTGGCAATTTTAGTATTATCTATAGCTTCTGTTGCATCCTTGATGGCATTCCAAATAGCAGAACGTACTTTACCTATACGGATGAAGTCATTGAAGTGACCAGCTTGTAGTGCTGCATCTTGTCGGGCATCGACAAAAGTTAAGACTTTACGGTCGTTTTGCGCAATGCCCATTTTTTGCATAAGGATGATGTCTTCGTATGATAATACTGTTGTAGCAGTACTTCTACCTTCACCACCAATTCTTGACAGTTTTGAGTATTCCGACTGCTTTCCTTTATATATGGCACGAGCTGTTGGGTCGTACATCAGTGGAGAAGGTACAAATACAGCTTCCATATATCCCATGCCATCAAGTGGCTCAGTTGGGCTGTAGGCACCAGATTGTGTCACGTAAACCTTTTGTGGAATACGTGCTTCGTATGTTTTTTTCAGTTTGCGTACACCTTTTTTGTTAGTAGTGTACCAATCGGAAGGTATGTCGTCGGAAGTAATATCCAGCATATAATCATCTACGGATTCTCCTTGATGCGGCAAGATGATATATCCATCATTGACATCGCTATCTCCATCACCAGTAGCATAGCCATCAAAGTTGCGAGGCATTATCGTGCTGCCGCTAATCTTTATCACATAAAACTCATGGCCGCTAAGACGGCTGAATACGACAGGATAGTACATGATTTTTACGTCACCATGCGACAACTCTTTACAGTAGAGTTTTTCTTCTACTGTAATCTGACGGTTGGCTTGGTCGCCAATGGTAAGATACACATTTCCTGTCTGTGGTATGAATTGATGAATTTTATAAGGGAGTATAGATGCTCCATTGCTTAGATTCAGTTGGTTACACCAATTCAGCAAGTCAATAATGTGTTTTTGACATTTCTCTTCTTCCTCTCCAGTTTGCAGTGAGAGTTTTTTTGCCATATCTTCTATGGCAATAGGTTTGCCACGGAAGTATTTACCTTCCTTCTTTTTGTATTCGAGTGCTATGTTTTGCTCTAACCAAATGGCTGTAGGATATTTCTTTGCGTCATTGACATCGGAAGAAGTCGGTATGGGTGCATTGATGCATGTACGTAATTCTCCATCCGATGGTTCCTCATCAGATAAACCTATGGCGAGTGTTTCATCAATCACTTGCTCTTTAATATATGTGCTTCCGAAGATGCAAGATGCTACTTCTGCTACTTTCTCTCGTTGCTGCGCATAGCTCATACTGTCATCTGCTACCATAGTAGCTGATGTTCCGAAGCAAAGAACTTTTCCTGATGCAAGTGCTTTGATTCGTCTAATCAAGAAAGAGACATCACTTCCTTGCATGCCACGGTAAGTATGCAACTCATCGAATACTAGGAAATGTAAATTCTCTAAGAAGCACTTTCGCAAATCTTCTTCCTTGCCAGCACGTGTCATGAGCAATTCCAACATCATATAGTTTGTCAATATGATGTTGGGTGGTGTTTGCTGCATCTTAGTGCGAGCTTCATCGTTTTCTTGCCCTGTATATTTGCCGAATGTAAAAGGGCATTTGTTACCAGTCTTTTCTTCGTAAGTGGACTTGTAGCGACTAAGCTCTTCTGCTTGTGAGTTGATGAGAGCATTCATCGGATAAACGATAATGGCAATCGTTTTGTCCTTGCATACTTCTTCGTTTTGTAGAACATAATTGAAAATGGTTGCCATAAAGGTACGTGACTTTCCAGAGCCAGTACCAGAAGTTACGATAAACTCCTTGTCTTGGCACCCTAGTTCAATCGCATCTTGCTGATGTTTATAGAATGGTTTGTCGAAAAAATACTCCAAATCGGGATGGATAGGGAATCCCTTGGTAATAAGCTCTTTTACGCCTATTCCCTTCTCGAAATTTGGATTGAATTGAATCAAGGCTTTAGGCCAAAGCTCTTCGTGTTTGATGGAATCGCTGACTTTTTCCTTGATTCGTTCATCCTTTATGGTTACAAAACTTTCAAGGTAACTTTTGTAGCTTCCCTTTAAGTTTTCGTATAATTCAATTATGTTCATTTCATTAATTTTTTATTATTCAACACGGATATAGATAGGTGCTTTGTCTGCTTTTGACGGCAGTAATAGCTCCCGTATATCCACATCTAACTTTTCAGCGATGATGGATAGGGTCTCCAAACTTGGTTGCGCCGTATTGGTACACCATTTAGAAACTGTAGCTGGATCTTTGCCGATTTCTCCAGCCAGCCATTTTGCGGTCTTCTTTTGTTCCACCAAAACAAGTTTGAGGCGGTTAAGATCTTTGTTTGCCATTGTTTATTTCTTTAATCTGTTACAAAGATAACATTTTTCTTTGAGAATACGGCAAAAATACAGAATAAATCTTCATTTTCTTTGCGGATTAGCTCTATTTTTAGAAAGTATTGGTGTTTTGGTAAGCTATACATTATTATATATAGGCGTAAGTAACTTCTTTTGTTATTTCTTATGTCTAAGTTGAAATTGTAGAAAAGGGCACTATATTAGTGTAATCACAAGAAACCATGTGAAAGAATGTAAAACGGAAGCAACCTTTGCCAACCTTTATGAATTAGGAACAAATTATGTTGCCAAAATGTTGGCAATTCTTAAAACTAAAAAATCCTAACCGCTTATTATCAAGCAGTTAGGATTTTTCTTCGGTGCGCCTGATAGGACTCGAACCTACACGGCCTAAACCACTAGATCCTAAGTCTAGCGCGTCTACCAATTTCGCCACAAGCGCATTTGTGAGTGCAAAGATACGATATTTATTTGAATAAAAAGAAGAAAAGAGGAAAAAATGTGCAGATTGTTTGCTTTTTTCGGGAAATAATGCTAATTTTGCACCGAAAACCTAACAATAACATTTATGAAAAGAATATCTTTAATCGCCATAATGGCACTTATGGGTATCGGCTCTGTTGCCGCAAAAAGTTCTACAACCTTGCCTATTGTAGGTGAAGTCGTTAAAGCTACTAATCCGTTAATCCAATATGTGGGACGTGTGAGCTTCGCCAAAAATGAGACGGCTAGCTTCAACTTCCCTGGTACTTCTATCTTTGCTCGATTCCAAGGTTCTTCCTTGAAGATGATATGCCGACCGATGACCGGCTATTTCATGGCGCAGGTGGATGGGTGTGAGCCTTTCAAGGTAGGCTTCAATGCTGAGCGTGATTCGGTGGTCACAGTGGCTGCTGCCTTGCCAAAGGGAGAACACCAGGTCAAGTTGATGTATGTGATAGAGGGATTGTTCCGTACCCCGGAGTTCCGTGGCTTCGTGCTCGACAAGGGCTGCTCGCTTGTGAAATCGCCCGACTTGCCTGAGCGCAAGATAGAATTCATCGGCAACTCCATCACTTGCGGCTATGGTGTGGAGAGTATTGAGATGACCGATCCCTTTGAGGATGAGACGGAGAACCATTGGCTTACTTATGCCAATATCGTGAGCGATAGTCTCAATGCCCAGCATACTTCCATTTCTCGTAGTGGTATCGGAGTGTATCGTAATTATGACGGACCTAAGGCTGGCTCTGATGAGAATATGCCTTGGCAGTATGAATATACCTTGTTTAATAAGCACGATGAGAAGTGGGACTTCAATAAGTATCAACCTCAACTGGTGTGCATCAACTTGGGTACCAACGACCTCTCTACCAATAATTATGACATCGCTCATTATGAGAAAAACTATCGTATGTTCTTGACGATGGTTCGTTCCAAGTATCCAAATGCCAAGATTGTCTTGATTACGGGTCCGATGTTGGGCGAGAAGGAGAGTGGTGAGCAGCGTGAGGTGCTTGACAGAATCTGTAGTGATGCCAACAAGAAGGGATTCACGCTCCCAGAAGAGGTGCGCAAGGCGAGAAAGGGCAAGAATAAGGGCGACAAGGACATCTGTCGCTTTGACTTCACTTTCCAAACAGGCGACTTGGGCTACGGGGCTAGTTGGCATCCTAGCAAGTTGCAGCATCAGAAGATGGCAGGCGAACTGCTTCCTTTCCTCAGAAACTTGATGGGATGGGAGTAAGAGGCGTCTTTGGGGCACTTTCTGCTACTTGAATGTTTGAGAGTGCCATTGTAAGTATAATCATATTCTTAGAATGAAAGAGAGATATTGATGAGAATTTCGACAGATTTTGCAAGCCTGGAGTTCTTTTACTCTTTGGCTTGCTTTACTTTTATGTTGTCTGGCGTGTTTTGTGCCGTCGTCAGATGGTGCCACATGTGTCATCCTTTTGATGAGCAAGGCGACTTTTTCTATCCGGCTCGCCGCCAGATGACCTTCTTTTATGCAGCATTGGTCTTGCAGTTTCCTTATGTGCTTTGTCCTTCAGATGCCGACGCATGGTTTTATGTGAGGAGTTTCGGCATCCTATTTTATCCCGTCTGTTTCGCCATGGCGTTTCATCGTTATTTTCAGATGGGGAAGATGAGGCGCAACTTATCCTCTGTGCTTTATTTCTTTTTGCCTTTCTTGTTATTGGGCACCTTGTCCCTCATGGTGCTATTCTGCAAGAACGAATTCTTGGTAGTCAACAAGTTGGTTTGGGAGTGTATCATGGGAGGATTGAGCATCCTGTTTTCTTTCCGATTGGTTCAGGAGAATAGATGGCTAGTGAGGATGGTGGATGATTATCATACTCAGAACTATTCCAATGATTCGGATTTCCCCTTTGTCTTTGCCAGTAAGGTGATATACTTGCCGATGACATTTCTTTTGGTGATGTGGGTGGTGTTCCTGGCGGATAGTCGGACGCTGAAAGCCGTTATCGACCTGCTGGTCACGGTTTGGAACGTGATGTTCCTTTGCAAGATTTTGCATCCCAACAAAATCATTCATACAGAAGAGGACAAGGAATGTATGGCAATCATGGAGAAGGAGAACCTTCAGCGCGTCTTGCAAGAATCAGCCTCTTTGGAGGAGATGACGCCAATTCCCGATGAAAGTCGAATTGGGGGGGCAGATAATGTGATGCAAGATGCTTTTGAGGAGGAGAAAGCGAACTTGCGATTGCAGATGGAACAGGAAAACTGGGAGTCTGTGAAGAAAGAGGTCCTTACCATCGTGAGCCGTCGTTACTTGGAGCCGAGCTTGAAGAGAGTAGAGGTCATCCGGGATGTCAGTATGATGAACCATACCTTGGCAGGTACTTTCATCACCCAGGTGGGATTCTACAAGTTGGTGAATGCCTTCCGAGTTCGACACTACGAGAAGTTGATGGAGTCTTCGGCTGGGACCTATGGGCAAGAGGCGGCTGCCGAACTGTGTGGTTTCAAGAATCGTTGGGCTTTGACCAATGCTCGTAAGAGGCTAGGCGATTTCGACTATTCCTTGATAGAAGATTATATTTGATGGAATTGATGCCTAGGCATCGAATGAATCGGCGTGCATCCTTATGGCTATGGATGTAGGAGCATAGGGGGAGTCGAAGTGCATCCTTGAGGGTGATGCGCCTAGGAGCATAGGGGATGCGAATACGAATCCGTAAGGCGTTCCCCAAATAGAAAAGTCAAAATGGTAGTCTCCCTATGTGTATAAGTCTCTTTTTCATATAAGATAAGCTCGGAAAACGAGCGAAATACAAGTGAACGTGCGGTGGATTTAGTTAAAAAACGCTTAATCCATCGCACGTTCACATATAAAAACAGAGGTTCACAACAAAAAACTGACGTTCACTTCCGTTTCGATGTTTTTGCTTAAATTTGCCGATGTATAAGTTAAAACATTATTATTAACTGCTTCTCTTTATTATATATTAAAGATGAATATGAGAGTAAATATTTTGAAATGTATTAGTAAAAGTGAAGCTTAAAATCTATCTAATTATGAAAAAGAAGTTTTATCCTATGTTGCTCGTTGCAGCCTTGAGCTTGTCGGCATGTACGGACGTAACAGAACCCACTGTTGATTATGGTGGAAACACATTTATCAATGACTACTCGGCATTGGTAGATGCAGTCAACAACTTAAACAAGACGCTGAAAGAGCGCTTTGATGCCCTCAACACATTGTTGAGAGACGGCATGGCAGACATTAAGTTGGCAGTAGATGCCAACACGGGTGCCATCACAGTATTGAGTGAGAATACAAAGAAAGGTCTTAAAGACATCAACACATCTTTATTTAATGGTTTCGAAGCCTTAACCGCACAATTGACCACACTCACGGGTCAGGTAACCGCACAGGGCGAAGCCATCGTATATGCCATGAACCAGAACGGCGAAATTCTGCGCCTGCAGATTGACACCACAGGCAAGCTTATCTCAGCCCAGATATTGGCTTCTGGCAATGCACTCGTAGACGTGATCAACAACCAGGGCAACACCATGGCAGAGCGCATAGCAGCCTTGACAGCTGCCGTGAAGGGCGGATTTGCCGACATCAAGGTGGAGATCAACAACAACACTGGTGCCATCACAGCACAGGGAGAGAGCCTGAAGGCTGGTCTCAACACCATCAACACGACAATCTTCAATGGCTTCACAGCCATCAAGACCACAATGAACGAAAATGGCGATAAGATTGTGACCGCTATGAACAAGAATGGAGAGGTTCTGCGCCTGCAGATTGACACCACTGGCAAGCTCCTCAATGCTACCATCGTGGCTAAGGCTGATGCCATCATCCAAGCAATCAACGACCAATCAAATAGTCTGGCTGAACGTCTCAATGCACTCACCTTAGCAGTACAGACAGGTTTGGCAGACATCAAGGTAGAAATTAACGAGAATACAGGTGCCATCAAGCTTCTTGAGAAGACCACCCAGGCAGGTCTTGCTCAGATCAACACTACTCTGATAAATGGTTTCACCGAGTTGAGCACGAAGATCGACAACCACGGCAACAGCATCGTCACAGCCATCGGCAAACAGAACGACGTTATCGAGGCGCAGAGTCGTCTGCTCCGCCTTTGCATCGACAGCAACGCTTCACTCATCTCTACACAGATAAAGAGCAGCATCCTCGACCTCACTACCGAGTTGAAGAGCCAGAGCTTGACGTTAGGCACAAAGCTTGAAGCCATCAACACCATCGTAGGTGCCGGACTTGGAAAGATCGAGGTTGTCAACGACAAGATCAACACCACGCTCGACCTCCGTCTCAAAGCAGTGGAGAACAAGCTTGGAAGCGGCAACACCGCACTGGGCGAGATTAAGGGCGAACTGGGTAACCTGAAGACCGCCATCGACAACGTGAACACCAACATCACCACGGGCTACACAACCGTGAAGGGTAGCATTGACGCCATGTCGGGACAACTCACCGTCAAGTTGAGTGACAACACAACAGCCATCGTCAACATGGAGAACGGCATGAAGAACCAGCTCATTGCTCTGAAGGAGATGATAGAGCAGCAGGGCGGCAAGATTGTTACTGCCATCGGCACAAATGGTGACGTCATCGTAGCAGCAGTCAACTCTCAGGGCGCAGTTCTCGGAACAGCCATCACCACACAGGGTGGAGAGATCAAGGGCTCTATCACAGGTTTGGAGAACGGCATCAAGAATGCCATCACCCAGCAGACTACCGACATGAATCTCAAAATCGCAGGAGTGGTTGATGCCATCACAGCACAGACCGCCGCTCTCAACACTGCTATTGAAAAAGGATTGGCAAAAGTTGTAAAATCTAACAAAAAACTGAAGAATGCCCTTACCACAGCCATTAAAGAGCTGAAGGACAAGCAGGACGCCAACTCACAGGCCATGCTGAAACAACTGGAAAAGATGGCTGCCGACAACGGAATCTATCAGGATCCAGCCGACAAGACCTCTGTATACATGGAACCTGCTATGTGGGCAGCAGTCAATGCAAATCCAGAACTGAAGAAAATCATCTCAGACATGCTTGAGGTACAGAAGCCTACCATCCTGTGCAACGCCTACTATTTAGCAGCAGAGGGCATGGTACAGAACAACGACTTCATCACGGTAGAAACCGAGAAAGTTCTTTCAACAACTGACGTTGTGGCAGGTACACTCCAGCCTCTGGAACTCGCCAACGGCAAGAAGGTTATCAGAATAGCCAAAGTGCCAGAGCAGATGAATTATAATATTAAGAGAGTTTACCCGACAACAACAAAGAACATCACACACATCTATTTCGTGGATGCCAACGGAAAGTCGTACACCCAACCAGCAGGAGTCAGCAACAAATGGCTTACCTTGACTACCTATAAGGATGGCGTCATCATGTCGGTTGTGAAGTGCAACGTTTACTTGCAAAATGATGCAGGTGTGACAGGAACTCCAACTTTCGAGTATCCCGAATAAGTAAGAATCTGCAGAAAGAGCATGAACATCTCATGCCGATATGCTACCGCATTACAAATTCAAAGCAGTTACAATTATGAGAATAAAACGTTTAACCTTGGCAGTCGCCGTCTTAGCGACGGCTGCCACACTCCAAGCACAAACCTACAATGATACGGTGCGTACTCACACTTGGTCGGTTTACATCCAGGGAGGAGGAACTCTGTATCATGGCATGAGGGGTATGGACGAGATAGCTAAAAGAAAGCACATCATGCCCTTCGGAGGTGTCGGAGTGAAATACAATATCAAGCCCTGGGTAAGACTGGGTTTGAACTTAGAGTACGACATGCTGAGGTCGTTAGACAAGGGCATGCTCTCTACCACAACGAACAGGGGTTATGAGATAAAAGATCCTTCTACAGGAAAAACCTATCCTACGACCTTGGAGACCAAGATGGACAGATTCCAGAACCGCTATACCATGCAGTACGCCATGGCCGACCTGAATGTAGATTTCAACTTCATGGAGTTCTGGCACAACCGCAAGGCTCAGCAGCTCAACCTTTGGTTGGGAGTCGGTGTAGGTTATCTGCGTGGATGGAGCCGCAACTCCACCACCTACTCTTTCAGAGAGATGGCTGTTGCCAAGGGTGAAGGCTACTACAATGTATACACCCACAACTACATGAAGAGCCATGCCTTCAACGAACATGTTGACGCGATGTATATCCCGGCAACCCTGTCGTTGGAATACGACCTCTCATCTCGCTGGACAGCAGGTGTATTCGGCAGATATAGCTATCTACCTCTCAACAAGGACTTGACTCCTAAGGGAATGTATAGTGCTGGCGTAGTTCTTCGCTTCAACTTCGTCAGCAAGGTGATGCCAAGCAACAAGGCCCGCTATTATCGTGCCTTGAGCGAGCAAGCAGAGATGAAGGCGGCATACGAGCAACAGCTGCAAGACAAACTGCGTGAGAACGAAAGTCTTGCAAGTCAATTGAGTGCCAGCAAGAAAGACAATGCTGAGTTGAAGGCAATGCTCGATGACTGCGAGAAGTCCAAGAAATTGACCTCTTATGATGTCTATTTCACATTGAACAAGTCCAACATCACGACCCAAGAGAAGATTCGTTTGAGAAACTTCATCCAGCGATTGAAGAAACAAGGCAACTACAAGTTGACTATCATCGGCGAGGCTTCATCTGATGGTCCTTCTTCTAAGAACTACAAGCTTAGCGAGGAACGCCTCAACAATGTGGTGTATTACTTGAAAAAGCAAGGCATCGAGGACTTCTCCATCAAGTTGGAGAAAGCCATTGGCGACAGCAACGACTGCCCTAAGGAGGAGTGCCGCAGAGTGCAGATTACTGTAGAGTAAGACAAAAGATAAAACTTTCTTTTAGCCGTCATGGGAATCGAGATGATGTCCTATGGCGGCTTTTTGTGCAGAAAAAGTTGGTTTTATTTGTTGGTTTGGAGAATAAATGCTATTTTTGCAACTGCATCCGAGTCATTACCGATGAGGAGGCACGTTTCATTCATCTCATTTTAAAAAACAAGCAAGAATATGAATCTATTCAAGAAGCAACTTTGGCTTTTTGCCACCGCCCTTTTGGCGACATCTGCCCTTATGTCGGCAAGCACTATCCAGGCACAGACCCCACGTGAGGATTTCAAACGAGACATCACGCTCTCGGCTAGTAACTATGTGGCTTATCGTGGACCTCAGAAGCAACTCACTCCTGCTCCCAAGGGCTACAAGCCTTTCTATCTGAGCCACTATGGTCGCCATGGCTCTCGCTATATGATCGGCAAGGCGGCATACGATGTACCATACTTCTCATTGTTGAAGGCGAAACAAGAAGGCAAGTTGACGGCGAAGGGCGAGGAGACCCTGAAGAAGGTGGCTCTGATACGTGAGGATGCCAAGGGAAGGGATGGAGAATTGACTCCGCTCGGTGCGCTCCAGCACCAGGGTATCACCCGAAGGATGATGGAACGATTTCCTGAGATATTCGCTGGCAAGACCAATATCGAGGCTCGCAGCACCGTGGTCATCCGTTGCATCCTCTCCATGGAGAATGGATTGCAAGCGATGCTTCGCAAAAATCCTCAACTCCACATCTTCCATGATGCCAGTTATCACGACATGTACTACATGAACCAACCAGACAAGCGCCTGGATAGTTTGAAAAACTGCATTGGGCGAAAGGTGGTGCAGGAGGAGCTGACGAGCAAGCACGACAACTACAAACGTGTGATGGAGGAACTCTTCAACAACCCAGCGTGGGTGAAGCAGAACATCAATCAGCGTGACCTCAACCACAAACTCTATGAGATGGCAGGTGCTATCCAGGGTACAGAACTCCGAGGAAAGGTTTCCCTTTACGACCTTTTCACTCAAGATGAACTGTATGACAACTGGGTGGTGAGCAACTCATGGTGGCAGATGTCGTACGGCAATTCACCTTACACGGGCAATGTGCAGCCTTATTCCCAGCGCAATCTCTTGCGTGACATCATAGAGAAGGCAGACAGTTGCATAGCACTTCCTCATCCCGGTGCCACCTTGCGATATGGTCATGATACGATGGTGACTCCTCTCACTTGCCTCCTTAACCTGAATGGGTATGGAGCGGAAATCAAGGACCCTGAAAAGATAGCCACACAATGGTTTGACTATAAGATTACGCCGATGGCAACCAATCTCCAGTTTGTGTTCTACCGCAAGGCAAAGAGCGATGACATCTTGGTGAAGGTATTGCTGAATGAGGATGAGGCTACCCTTCCTATCAAGAGTGATGTCGCTCCATACTATCATTGGAATGACTTCAAGGCATATTGTCAGGAGAAACTTGCTTCCTTTAACGATATTTAATCGCCTTTCTTCCGTAAGAGATACCTTAGGAATACTTTCATCTCGCCCTACCTGTCGAATGAGAGTAAGGGGGTGACGTGCAGCATCACGTTCTGATATTACTTTAGTAAAAGAAGCGATGTAAGTCTCCGAAATCCTTAATATAAGTTCTCGTAGAGACTAATATAACTCTTTGAGATATATAGCTTCGTTAATCGCACATCAGCTGTTGTGCGCTCGCATCACGGCTGATGTGCACATGTCCAGCAGCTGATATGCAAGCGTAACACAGGTGCTGTAAGATGAGTTGTTACATGAAATTCACTTTTTTGTTCTTATATCTATGCTAAGAATCATCCCATCAGTAAAAGTTATATAGCAAAGAGTAACGTAGGCTAGAAGGCAGTTGGGAAAATTGCTGCGTAGAGTGAAGACTGTTGATTAAAACTAAATGATACTCTATTACCATGAACTCGTTTTGGGCTATATAGAAAATCCCCCGGTACATCGTTTGGGTACCGGGGAATGTTAATGTTTATATGTGTCTAGGAAAAACTTAGGAGTCTTGGCTTACTGGATGGTCACTTTCTCTCTGATGTCCTCCGAGGATGCTCCGAAGAGCAATTCTATCTTCCCTAGTTGGTTATTGAAGCATTGCTGGGTCTCGTCCCAATAGGAAAGGTCGCGCTTGTTGATGTGCAATTTGATAGTCTTCGTCTCACCGGAAGGAATGGCGATTCGCTCGAATCCACAGAGTTTCTTCTTGGGCATCTCTACTTGAGCCTCTGGGAAACTGGCATATACCTGTACCACTTCGTCGCCATCTCGTTCACCATCATTCTTCACCTTGACAGATACGAGGTATCCATTCTTGTCTTTCTTTTCCACTTGGGCGTCGGAATAACTGAAATGACTGTAACTCAGACCATAGCCAAAAGGATAGAGCACTGGCTTCTGCTGGTATATGTAGGTCCTGCCGTGGCGAATGTCGTAATCCATAATGTGTGGCAAGTCGAGGATGTCTTTCACCCAGGTTTGTGTTGTCCTTCCTGCTGGATTCACCTTGCCCAAGATGACGTCGGAAAGGGCTGAGCCTTGCTCCTCGCTGCAATGGGTGAGGTGGATGATGGCAGGTAGGTGTTCTTGGCTCCAGTTGATGGTGTATGGAAAACTGCTGACCAATACCAGGGCTGTGTTCTTGTTGATGGCATAGAGTTGGCGTAGCAAGTCCTCGTCTGGCAGTTGCAGCGACTTCCTATCTACAGCTTCTCTTCCATCGCTAGGTACGGGACAGAAAAACCAGTCGGGCTTGGTACCATAGGGATGGTTGCCAGTACAAACCAGCACGACATCTGCTTCTTTAGTCAATAGCTCAGCCTTTCCACAGGTGTTGTCTTTAGCGTAAAGCACTTCTATGCCTGTGTTTTTCAGTGCCTCCTTCATACCTTCCAGGATTGTGACGGCATGGCTAGCTGTTCCGCTATACCAGTCGTAGATGATTTGATTGGCATAAGGACCGATAAGGGCTATCTTCTTGATGTGCTTGACATCCAGAGGAAGAAGACCTTGGTTCTTGAGCAAGACGATGGACTTGGCGGTTACCTCCTTGGCGAGTTCTCTAGCTTCCGGTAGGTCGAATGGGGCAGTGAGCGTGGAGTCTTGTCCTATCGCTAGATATGGGTTCTTGGAATCCTTGCCATCCAGCAAACCTAGTTTGAGTGCCACCAGCAGGTTTCCCTTGATAGCCTCGTTGATGTCTTGTTCGGATACCAATCCTTCGTCCAATGCAGCTTGGATGTCGGTCTTGTATCTATCTAGAAATTGTCCGACGGAAGCTTTGACTACCGCAGCTGCTCCTTCCTTGCGGGTTGGAAAAGCGTGGTGAGCAGAGATGAGGAGACTCAGTCCACCACCGTCGGTGCAGATGATGCCATTGTTGCCCCATTGCTTTCTGGCTATCTCCTTAAGACACGGATTGATGCACATCGGCGTGCCGTTCCAAGCGTTGTAAGATGCCATGAATGCACGGCTTCCTCCTTCTACGATACCTTTGTAGAAGGGGTAGGAGTAGTATTCACGGAACAAGCGGTTGTCGAAGTTGCTGGAGGAAGAGTCACGTCCATCCTCATTGCTGTTGGCGAGGAAATGCTTCATCAGCGATGCCGCCTTCCAGTATTTCGGATGGTCGCCTTGTATGCCTTTCGTCATGGCGACAGACAGTTCGCTTGTCAGGTATGCATCCTCACCAAAACTTTCCTCTGTCCTTCCCCAACGAGGATCGCGAGCCAAGTCGGCGTTTGGCGCATAGAGTACCAAGCCACGACGTTTGCTCTTTTGAGTGTTGAAGTAGTATCTGGCTTCTTCTGCCATCTGATTGCCCACCTTTCTAATGCACTCTCTATCCCAGGTTTCGCCCAGTCCGTAGGCTTGTGGAAACATTGTGGTAAATCGGTCGTCGGGCACTTCCTTGCCATCCACGGTTTTCTTTCCATTGTTGAATGCCGGTCCGCCAAGGGCTAGTCCGTGCAGTCCTTCCATACTTCCACAGTCGGGAATCCCTAGGCGAGGAACGCCGAGATTGGTGGAGAGCAGATTGATTTTCTCTTCCAGTGTCAGTTCTTGGAGAAGGAGTTCGATTCGTTTGTTGTCTGGCAACTTCGTGTTTTGGAAACGGTACGATGCTGCCTGGATAAAACTACTTGTTGTAAAAAGCAAGCTGATGATGATTGCTATTTTCTTCATGGGTTATAGTTAATAGATTGTGAATTCAATAATTAGCTGCAAATTTACGAAATATAATCAGCGAAAGCTCTATTCGACTTTATTATTATATTTTGTTAACGAATAGAAGATTAGTATTCAATGAAAAAGTCGTACCTTTGTCCACTATGAAAGATAATAGAGACGCTTTGAATTTCGGCACGATGAACGTGCCTCGCTTGTTTGTGAAGTTGTTTATCCCAACGTTGATGGGATTGATTTTCTCTGCCATTCTCAATTTGGCGGATGGCATCTTCGTGGGCAAGGGAGTTGGCAGTGATGCCTTGGCTTCGGTGAATGTGGCAGCCCCTATTTTCTTGGTATCTTGTCATCTGCTTGGATGGTTCGCCTAAGTATGCGATGATGTGCAATGTGTTGCCTTCGCTCTTGAATATCGCCCGATGAAGTAAGGTTCGATGTCTGATGAAGTAAGGTTCTGATGTCAATGAAGTAAGCTTCATATTTTATTGCATGTACCTTTATTTTAAGCGAGTTGTGGCTTGTGTTATAATTGGGAGTGAGATTTTAGCAAAAAATAACGCCTAAAAAAGCAAAAAATAGCAGAATGATGCTTTTATTTTGAGTTTCAAGTGGTTGTGGCGGTCGATGGCTTTAAGTGGCATAGACGAGGAAAAGCGAAAAATGCAGATTGGTGAAATAGAAACGCTTTCAAATCATTACCTCGCAGAAACGCCCTAATAAGCATTTTTAAC
>ERZ1034691.114-NODE-114-length-61652-cov-17.346445_pt1 | contig 61652 bp, 43 predicted proteins | sample MGYA00520638_ERZ1034691 | MGnify/ENA primary metagenome ERZ1034691 (study PRJEB33766, sample SAMN09781763) | gut metagenome | biome: gut microbiome | host: Homo sapiens | place: Madagascar | study: EMG produced TPA metagenomics assembly of the PRJNA485056 data... | reverse complement strand
TAGTGTATCAGGGGAATATTTATTATAGCTGATATACTAAGAACATAATGACACGAAAAGTATAATGTTGAAAAAGGGTTTACAATAGAAATACCGCCAGAAGAAAATTCTTCTAGTAAGTTTGAGTCACAGTTAGAAAGTATCATCAATATGGAATCTTTTGACAGAGAGAAAATCCAGAAGGTAATCAAAAAAGTGATTATCAATGGAGAGGACAATATCGAGATTGTATGGAATACAGATGATCCATTTTTCAGGTAAGATGGATGTTTAAAGAGTGTGGAGTGCCGAGAAAATGTGGCACTCCTTTCTTCTGCAGGCATAAATATTGCTTTCAATATACTGCAATAGCAGGTATACTGGGAAGTGATATTTGAGGGTACAAAAAAATCAATTTTTTTTGGTCTGGAGTTGACACGAGCAGGGAAAAGCATTCCAGATATATCTGGAATGCCGGAATTATGTGAAATATTTGATATAACTGTAAATGAATTATTAAGTGGAGAGAGAATTGATAAGGAGGATTATGTCATGAAAGCAGAAAATAATTTTTTACAAATGTTCAATAATAACAAAGGAAAGCAGAGACTAGCTATTATGCAATTGGTTGGAGATGGATTGCTTGTATGTGGATTGGTATTGGTACTTTCATTTCCGCATTTACTGGAGTTATCAGGAGTACAAGATGTAATAATGAGATTAATGGGAATTTTTGTTTTGGCATGTGGTTTTGCAATTAATTACCTGGCAAAAAAAATCAAATACGAGCTTACTGTGTAAGAATTTATGGCAAAATTGACCAAAATACAAACAGTTCGTAAAAATAATACTTTTACGAACTATTTTTGCGTATTTTCGAGTTTGAGGAGTGTGTTATAACACACTTAAATACGAACTTTATTTCGCTTATCTCTTCGCACATCTTCTCGCAAAAGGGCATATTCAATTAATTTGTAGACAAATTCAGATACTTCCTTGTCATCTAGGAACAACAGCGTATTTATATGCAATATGCCAAGCTCAACTCCTTTATCTGATACATTCAAGCAATCTCCGTATTTCTTAACCTTATTCATAACATCAGCACTTTTAAAATTTCCTATTTTTCCATTATGAGTAAATTTTACAATACCATCTGGAGAGAATTGAGCATATTTATCTACATTGTACTGCAATGAATTGTAATAGCCTCGTGGTCAAACTCATTCTACATCAGAAAGCCCTGTACTATTTCTTTTTTATGAAAAAAGTTGCAAAGTGCTTGTAGAAAGATAAAAGGTATGATTACTTTGCTTTGCTGCAGAGTAAGAGCGTACACAAATGAACATCCAGTCACAGCGTAAGAAAACCGGGAGACCGTGAACGCAGCCGGGGGATGGCACACCCTCATGTAAGCGTTAGCGCACGTGAGGGTGTGCCATCCCCCGGCTGCGTTCACGGTCTCCCGGTTTTCGTAGTTAGTCAAGTGAATTAAGCAGTCTTTCCTGTATAAAGCTGATAATACTTTCCCTTCTTTGAAATCAGCTCATCATGACTTCCCCTTTCAATAATGCGTCCCTGCTCCAAAACCATAATGCAGTCGCTGTTTCTGACAGTAGAAAGCCTGTGTGCGATAACAAATGTAGTACGGCCATGCATGAGCTTATCCATGCCGTCCTGAACAATACGCTCGGTACGTGTATCAATTGAGCTTGTAGCCTCATCGAGGATGAGCACAGGCGGATCGGCGATAGCGGCACGCGCAATGGCTAGAAGCTGGCGCTGGCCCTGGCTTAGGTTTGCACCGTCACCTGTCAGTACAGTATTGTAGCCGTCAGGAAGCTGGCGGATAAACGTATCGGCGTTTGCCAGGCGGGCAGCTGCGTATACTTCATCATCTGTGGCATCAAGCTTGCCGTAGCGGATGTTTTCCATGACAGTAGCTGTGAAAAGGTGGGTATCCTGCAAAACAATGCCAAGAGAGTGGCGCAGATCAGCCTTTTTAATCTTGTTTATATTGATGCCGTCATATCTTATCTTGCCGTCTGCTATATCGTAGAAGCGGTTGATAAGGTTAGTTATAGTAGTCTTTCCAGCTCCGGTGGTGCCGACAAAGGCAATCTTCTGACCGGGTGTTGCAAAAAGGTCCACATCGTGCAGTACAATTTTCTCAGGCACATATCCGAAATCCACATCGTCAAATACCACATCGCCCTCGAGCTTTTTGTAGTCCACAGAGCCGTCAGCCTGATGAGTATGCTTCCATGCCCATAAGCCGGTGCGCTCAGGTGTTTCAGTAAGTTTTCCGTTTTCTTCCTTAGCATTTACAAGTGTGACATAGCCTTCGTCAGTCTCAGGCGCTTCATCGAGCAGTGAGAAGATACGGTCGCATCCGGCAAGTGCCATGATTATACTGTTGAACTGCTGGCTGACCTGCGAGATAGGCATGTTAAAGCTCTTGTTAAAGGTTAAAAAGCTCGCAAGCTTACCAAGGGTAAGACCGCCAAAGCCTGAAAGAGCCATAACACCGCCGGCAAGAGCACAGAGCACGTAGCTTAGATTTCCAATCTGTGCGTTTACAGGACCGAGCATGTTGGAGTACATGTTGGCATTGTAGGCGCTTTCAAAGAGTTCATCGTTTATTTTGTCGAAGGCTTCAATATTTTCCTGCTCGTGGGTAAATACCTTGACTACCTTTTGGCCGTTGAGCATTTCCTCGATGAAGCCGTTAACCTTGCCGAGGTCGCGCTGCTGCGCAAGGAAATAGCGGCTGGAGAAGCCTGCAAATTTCTTTGTCACGACTGTTGTTACGATTACCATCACGATAGTTAGTACGGTGAGCGGAATATTTAATATGACCATTGAAACAAAAACGCTCACAACAGTGATTGCACTGTTAAGTATCTGCGGAAGACTCTGGCTGATGAGCTGGCGGAGTGTGTCGATATCGTTTGTATAAATTGACATGATATCGCCGTGCGCATGTGAGTCAAAGTATTGGATTGGCAGATCCTGCATATGGGAAAAGAGCTCAACACGCAGATTCTTAATGGTGCCCTGTGATACGTAGATCATTATTTTGCTGTATGCAAACGTGCTGATGACGCCGATGCCGTAGAATACGGCGACCTTTCCCATTGCTGCAAGGAGTGGTCCGTAGTCGGGACTTCCTGTCTTAAGAAGTGGTACTATATAGTCATCAATCAAATTTTTGGTAAACATGGTTCCCTGCACATTTGCAAGTACACTGACAAAGATACATATCACAACAATTATGCAGGCAGGTAAATATTTCTTGAAAATAAATCCCATGAGGCGCGCAAAAAGCTTACCGGGATTTTTAATTTTGGGTTTTGGACCTTGTGGTCCTCTTGGTCCTGGCATCAGGCAGCACCTCCTTCATCAAAGTCTCCTCCGCCGTTTGTCTGGGAATCGTAGACATCGCGGTAGATTTCATTATTTTTAAGCAGATTTTCGTGAGTGTCAAAGCCGTCCACTTTTCCGTCATTCATCACGATGATACGGTCAGCATCCATGACTGATGAGATACGTTGTGCGATGATGAGCTTAGTGGTTCCCGGTATTGTTTTTGCGAGGGCAGCACGGATTTTTGAATCTGTTGCTGTATCTACAGCCGAGGTGCTGTCATCGAGTATGAGTATCCTTGGCTTTTTAAGCAGAGCTCTTGCGATACACAGACGCTGCTTCTGGCCACCGGATACGTTGGTTCCGCCCTGCTCTATGTAGGTGTTGTACTTGTCAGGGAAGGAGACGATAAAGTCATCGGCGCATGCCATTTTGCAGGCCTTTATACACTCATCTGTGGTAGCGTTTTTGTCACCCCAGCGCAGATTTTCGAGTATGGTGCCCGAGAAAAGCACGTTTTGCTGGAGCACGACAGCTACCTTGTTTCTGAGAGTGTCCATGTCGTATTCACGCACATCGTGGCCTCCGACGATTACAGAGCCGGTGTCTGTGTCGTAGAGACGGCTTATCAGGTTTACAAGGGAAGATTTCGAGCTTCCGGTTCCTCCAATGATACCGATGGTCTCACCGGATTTTATGTCCAGATTTATATCTGACAGAACCGGAGTCTCAGCGGTGTCTGAATATCTGAAGGTCACATGCTTAAAGCTTATGCTTCCGTCAGGCACATCGTAAAGCGGTTCCTTTGGATTGTGCAGTGTGCTCTGCTCATTTAATACCTCACTGATTCGTCTTGCAGATGCGAGTGAGAGTGAAATCATTACAAAAACCATGGAGAGCATCATAAGATTCATCAGAATATTCATGCAATAGGTGAGAAGAGCCATCAGATCTCCTGTAGTGAGAGTGCTGCTTACCACCATATGAGCTCCGAGCCAGCTTATTAACAGGATGCAGGCATACACTGTAAACTGCATGAGCGGAGAGTTGTATACCACAAGGCTTTCAGCCTTCACAAATACATCGTAGATATTCTGTGCTGCCTTTGAAAAACGTTTCTTCTCATAATCCTCACGGACGTATGCCTTTACAACGCGGATAGCGGATACGTTTTCCTGTACGCTTTCATTCAGGTCATCATAGCGCTTGAAGGCTCTGTCGAAGTATTTCATGGCCGCCTTACTGATGAAAAGCAGTAAAGCTCCAAGCACAATGACAGCGATTAAGTATATTGTCGCAAGGCGAGGGCTGATGAAAAATGACATAGCCATCGCACATATTATGGATGCAGGGGCTCTCATAGCCATGCGAAGCAGCATCATGTAAGCATTCTGGATGTTGGTCACATCGGTTGTCATACGTGTGACAAGACTCGCGGATGAGAATCTGTCGATGTTTGCAAAGGAAAAGGTCTGGATGTTGCGAAACATTGCAGCACGCAGATTCTTTCCAAAGCCCATGGCGGCCTTTGCACCATATTTTGCACCGAGACATCCTGTCAAAAGACCAAACAGTGCTGCGACAATCATCCACACACCCATGATATAGATATGCCTTGTGTCGCCCATATTGACACCATTGTCGATTATTGATGCCATGAGAAGAGGGATTATGGTATCCACAGCCACCTCAAGCAGCATGAAAACAGGTGTCGCAATCGAAGCCCATTTGTATTCCTTTATTTGGGCACCTAGTGTTTTTAACATATGTTTTGTCCTTTCTTCTTATATTTTATATTTGATTAAAACAAACTTCCCACATTTATGGTAATGTGGTTAACTAAAAAAAATACTTGCATTTAATTAGTTAGTGTGCTAACTATATTATAGATATACTTTTTTTATTGTCAAGAAAAAATTATGAAAGGATTTCAGTTATGAAGGAGTTTACACTGGACAAACACTTAGGACACAAGATAAACCGCATCAGCAGGAGCATAGACAGATATTTTGACAGAAAAAGGTGCAGCAAGGACGAATGTATACCGCGAAGCCAGGGCATGATGATTGGATATATTATGGACAATCAGGGCCAAAATATATTTCAAAAGGATATCGAGGCAGAGTTTCATCTGTCGGGAGCTTCCGTGACCAATATGCTTAAAAGTCTTGAGAAAAACGGCTATATTGTGCGCACACCTATGGAAAATGATGCAAGGCTTAAGAGGATTGAGCTGACGCAAAAAGCGCTGGACCACGAAAACCGTGTGAGAGAAAATATAAGGGTAATAGAGGAAGCCATGCACAAAGGCTTTTCTAAGGAAGAATTTGACATGATGCTTGGTTTTTTGGACAGGGTGATTGACAATATGGAAGAGCTCAACATGTAACCGGTGAGTAACTATTCGAAACTACCGGGAACAAAATGACTATAGAGTTGAAAAAGTAGCATAAATATTGTGGCTTTTTTTGTGCAATAAGCCAAAATGCTACAAAATATTGTTGAGCGTATTGACATAGCAACAATATCTTGTATAATTTAGATTGTCATCAAAAGACAAATGCACAGATTTGTATTAAATAATATGGCATTTTATATGTAGCTATATCGTAATTGTTTGGTGAAACGCCCGCTTTACATTGCAGTGCTGTGACACGAATTAATGATTACATCTCATTTATAGCTGCATATTTTGTGCCATTATACATGATAAAATACATATATATAGTATGCGAAGCAAACAATGATACTATATATAGTGTGACACATTTTATGGCATATAGTATACAGAGAGGAGAAATTTACATGAAAATCATCAAGCGAAGCGGCAGTGAGGACATATTTGATGCAGCTAAAATTGTAGCTGCCATTAGAAAGGCAAACGATTCAGTGCTGGACTATGAGAAGCTTACTGCTGATCAGATTGAGGAAATTGCAAGCAATGTGGAGACTGCATGTGAGAACATGAAGCGCTCTCCAAGCGTTGAGGAGATACAGGATATGGTGGAGAACCAGCTCATGAACAAGCGTGCCTTTACCGTAGCCAGAAACTACATTACTTACAGATATAAGAGAGCCATCGTCCGTAAGTCAAACTCTACGGATCAGCAGATTCTTAGCCTTCTTGAGTGCAATAACGAGGAGGTAAAGCAGGAAAACTCCAACAAGAATCCTACTGTAAACAGCGTGCAGCGTGACTACATGGCAGGTGAGGTGAGCAAGGATATCACACGCCGTTTCCTGCTTCCTGAGGATATAGTGGAGGCTCATGAGAAGGGGCTTATCCATTTCCACGATGCAGATTATTTCGCACAGCATATGCACAACTGCTGTCTTGTAAACCTTGAGGACATGCTTCAGAACGGCACAGTAATCAGTGAGACTATGATTGATACACCAAAGAGCTTTTCAACAGCCTGCAACATTGCTACACAGGCTATCGCACAGATTGCCAGCTCGCAGTATGGTGGACAGAGTATCTCGCTTGCACATCTGGCACCGTTTGTACAGGTCAGTCGTGAGAAGTTCAGAAAGCAGGTGCTAAATGAGTTCGAGAGCGTGGGGCTTGATTTGGATGAAGAAAAAATCAACGAGGTAGCAGAGCTTCGTGTCAAGGAAGAAATCAACCGCGGTGTACAGATGATTCAGTATCAGGTCATCACACTCATGACTACAAACGGACAGGCACCATTTATCACGGTATTTATGTACCTGAATGAGGTATCCGATCCGCAGACAAAGGCAGATCTTGCCGCAATCATTGAGGAGATGCTACACCAGAGAATAAAGGGTGTAAAGAACGAAAAGGGTGTATATATCACACCGGCATTCCCAAAGCTCATATATGTGCTTGAGGATGACAATATCACAGAGGATTCAAAGTACTGGAATCTCACAGTACTCGCCGCACAGTGCTCTGCAAAGAGAATGGTGCCTGACTATATTTCAGAGAAGGTCATGAAGGAGCTTAAGGACGGAGATGTGTATACATGCATGGGCTGCCGTTCATTCCTCACAGTGGACAGATGCTCACAGACAGCGGGCAATGTGGCACAGGCAAAGAACTTTGATCCGAACAAGCGTAAATACTATGGACGTTTCAACCAGGGTGTAGTCACATTAAATCTCGTCGATGTGGCATGCTCATCAGAAAAGAATGAGGAAAAATTCTGGAAGATTCTTGATGAGAGACTTGAGCTATGTCACAGAGCACTTATGTGCAGACATAAGAGACTTCTTGGTACCAAATCCGATGTGGCACCGATTCTCTGGCAGAACGGAGCGCTTGCACGTTTGAAAAAGGGAGAGGTTATCGATCCATTATTATTCAACGGATACTCAACAATCTCACTCGGCTATGCAGGACTTTGTGAGTGCGTGCGCTACATGAAGGGAGTATCACACACAGAGCCAAAGGAAGGCACACCGTTTGCACTTAAGGTAATGCAGCGCTTAAACGATGCATGTGAGCAGTGGAAAAAGGAGTCAAACATCGATTTCAGTATATATGGCACACCGCTTGAGTCTACCACCTATAAGTTTGCTAAGTGCTTACAGAAGCGCTTTGGTATTATCGAGGGTGTTACCGACAAGAACTACATCACAAACAGCTATCATGTGCATGTAACCGAGCAGATTAATGCATTTGACAAGCTAAAGTTTGAGTCCCAGTTCCAGAAGCTGTCTCCGGGTGGCGCTATCAGCTACGTGGAGGTACCAAACATGCAGGACAATATCCCTGCAGTGCTTTCAGTAATGCAGTACATTTACGACAATATCATGTACGCAGAGCTGAATACAAAGAGCGACTATTGCCAGGTATGCGGCTACGACGGAGAAATCAAAATCGTAGAGGAAGAGGGCTCAGGCAAGCTTATCTGGGAGTGCCCACACTGTGGCAATCGTGACCAGAACAAGATGAGTGTAGCCCGCCGTACATGCGGCTATATCGGCACACAGTTCTGGAATCAGGGAAGAACCCAGGAGATTAAAGAGCGAGTGCTTCACCTGTAGAGGTTAAAGGAGGTTATTGTTTATGACTAATGAAGAAATCTGGAATATTGGCTTAGAGGAGCGTACAGACGAGCTTTCAAAGCTGCAAAGCGAATATGACAGGCTCGATGTGGAGTGCCGCAAGGCAGAATTTGAAATGGATATGTATGCACGTCTCAGGGAAGTAAACAATGCAATGCTTTATAAGCAGAAATTCTCAGAAAAATATGAGAAATGTGCCAGGACATCTGAAAAGCTTACGAAACAGAAGAATGCACTTGAGAATGAGATTAGTGTTCTGAAAAAAGAGATATATTACATTGCGATTATTCGCAAGGAGTACGCAGACGGAAGCGTTGACTATGAAACCTCATTTACGGATATTGAAGATTTTAACGAAAGTTATTATTGTATTCTGAAATGTATCGGGAAAGAGGTGGGAATTGCAACGGACAATCCAAAAGTTCTAACCTATGCTTGTGTTATTCGTGGGAAAGAAGAAATTGAGAAAGAGCTTCTGCATGGAAATGGCAAGCAGTTAGAGTATATTTAATCACGGTGATAAGAAAGGAGCTTATATAGTTGACAAATAACAAGAAAAAGAAAAAGGTAGTTATTATATCTTTTTGTGCTGTTATCTTTCTGACCTGCATTATTGCACTATGTTTATCAAAATATAAATCGCCTTATAAATATTTGAAGGCTCATGATGGAACAACCGCACAGACAAAAGCAAATGAATTTTTGGCGCAAGCTCACATTGACGATAAGTATATAGTTTTTTTTGTAAATGAAAATGGTAATGTAGCGTGTGCTATTATGAAAAAAAAGCTATTGTCCTATGATGTATTAAGAATTAGTGGTGAGTTATCTATAAGAAAAGATAATGAAAATTATTTATTCAGCGCATATGAGGATAATGGATATGAGTGGATAGATTGGGGGTTAATTAGTGAGAGTGATATAGACAAAATTTTAGTAAATGGTAAAGAAATGAACATTATTGATAATTTACAATATTCGTTTAGAATATGCTGGATAACAGGAAATGGTGAAGAAAATATTCCATCGAATCATGAAGAAATAAAAAAAGGTGCTGTTCGGTAAGGACAGCACCTTTTTTATAAAGTTAGTAAGGAATATTGGTTAAAGTGCAAACCAAAGACCATTGTTTATCGACATTACTCAAAGTGAAACCTGCGGACACAGTATCACTTCCTGCACTCATAGAAATACTACCAACTGTTTGCTGATAAGTATGAATATATTTTAAGACGGCTTCGGCGGTATTTCCATTTCCAGTCATGGTGTTCTTTTTTATCGTCATAGTTGCGTGTATGTTTTTATTATAATTTGCAAAATGGTCTTCAAAAAGACTTTCGTCAAATGACCATACTCTGCCACCGTTTGCGATAGAATCAACCATTACGGCGGAAGTAACATTACCGACTAAATCAGTTGCTTTACAAGAGGAAGAGCCGGTTGTAAAAGAACCCGACCAAGTAATACCCATAAAATCTTTACCAACAGCAGGATTTTTTTCAGAACTTGTAAATGAACCAAAATCCCAATCTGCGTCTGCTGTTAAGTTACAAGAAACACTTTTTCCGGATTTAGAAGGAGTGCCGGAGAAAGTAAGGGTTAATTTTCCGTATGAGCTTTTGGCGGCACGAGGTGTAGCCAAAGTGTTAAGATTGTCGAAGTTATCAATTCCGATATCATCTACTTCCTCTTTGGACAAAAGGCGGCTATCGGAAACATAGACTTCTCCATTGCGGTCAACTGCATATGACTCTTCTACAAAAACGGTTGCAGTTACAGTAGCAGGCTGTATTTCTGTACTATCAAGAGAATAGCCAACGGGTTCAGAGTTTGTTTCCGTGATAATATAAGCGTCTGGGAACTCTGGAGAATATACACCTCTAACAGAAGTATTATCTGTTTCACTTGCAAAAGCTGTTACAGACATACCCATAACCATGACAGCGGAAAGAGCAACGCTGACGAGTTTCTTAAAATGCTTTTTAATCATAAGCAATACCTCACTTTCTATGTGAAAGGTCAATAACTACATTTGAATTGTAACATATAAATATTACAATGTCATGCTATTTTTACGAAAATATGCAGATTATATCACTATATTCTGACAATTTCAAACAAAGAGAATGTACAGGAATAGCCTGATGTAACATAAAAATATGCCGTATGGCTTTTTTATATATAGTACCGGGGACTCTGGCAATTTGCCTATGAAAAAATATCAAGGATTCATGTCATGAAGATATGCTTCTTTTTTTATTTATGTGTAAAATTTTTTATAAATAAGTCTATATTCATGTATTCAAAAGTGTTATAATATTAGTTATAAAAATAATTTTATTCATATATATACGAGGTAGTTTTTAAACTATGGGGATTAAAACATTTGAAACACGCGAAGCATTAAAAAATAAATTACATAACAGAAAACTTATCTTTTCAGAAAATGAGCTTGATGGAGTTTTAATTTCTCATAATTATTTTAATTTATTTAATGGCCTAGAAACTATTTTTCTACAAACATCCTCTCCTAAAACATATGATAAAGTAAAGTTGATTGATTTCATTAATCTATATCAATTTGATAAAGAAATTAGATCAATCTTATCAAATTGCTTGGATTCTGTTGAAGAGAAGTTAAAAGCCTCAATAGCATATAATTTTTGTAAGCATCATTGTGTTTCATTATCGGATACAATGCAATATACAAATAAGTCTAATTTTATGAACCCTGCAAACAATGAATCTGGGACACCGACATACTGTCATTATTCTGAAGCATATCCATTTGTTAATTATCAAAATCAAAAGATATATCAAGATTTTGATAAGTTTTGTCTTTTTAAACCATTTTTTCTATCTAATTTAGTAGATAGAAATGATCATATTGATATTTCATTTTATTTAGACAATGATTACGTAGCACCTTCAGGGGTTGCTGTTTATCGTAATAGTGATGGCACTTACAACAGAAACATCGCTGTGCCATTTTGGGTTGCAATAGAGACTCTTACATTTGGTGAAATATTAAGACTGTTGCACTATTTGCAAGATGATGTTCTTAAAGACGTTTTAAATGATTTTAATTTACCATTATCAAAACGTGCCCCGTTCTTAAATATGATTGATATTTTATTGTGTCTTAGAAATAACTGTGCACATACGACGCTACTTAATAGATTTCGGACGGAAAAAAGATATCGAATTAATGCATTATTAATTGCTTCGTTTTCATTAACACCTAAAAATGCAGATTCGGTGTTAAAATTATTTGATTCAATTAAAATATTAAGCTTTTTTACTGACGTATCTGCATTAAAGAAACCTTTACGGACATTAAAATTTAAAATATATGTTAGTATGGGAATAAAAAAGGGGAAAACAGTATATAATAAAATATTAGCACGAATGGGATGCGGAGACTATAAAAAATGGAATATAGCTTTATTTGAAACAAAATATTTTTTATAATTTCCTTGACATTTTTATAAATTAGTAGTATAATGCACACAACAAATGAGATGCCCTTAAGGGCGCTAAGTAATGGAGGCATTACTTTCGATAAAAAACCTAGCATATAATGCTAGGTTTTTTTGGTGGTGCGTTGACAGATATTAAATTAAAAAGCTACGGTACGGCTTTTTTATATAGTACCGGAGACTCTGGCAATTTGCCTATGAAAAAACTAAAAATTCTGATGCATATTAATATATTTAACTTGCATAAAAAAATTATTATACTTCTAAACACGTAAAAGTATTGTTAAAATACCACAAAATAGATGTGAATATCATTATTTGAAAAACCGTTTGAACATACTAATCTTTGTACATTTTCCCATATTTACAAATATTAAATTGATGTATTTTTGCTAAATATTGCAGAAATAAGTTGGCATTTATGTCTATTGAAACGTAAACGCTTAATGTATAAACTGTAAATATAGTTATTGCAACCGATTGCGTTGTTGCGCATGGAACAGATGAAATCATGCGCGGCATGCAATTTGAGCAGGTGCATGACAGTGGCTTAATGGCTTTGATATTTATCAATTTGATAGTCATTTACCACTGCATAAAAACAAGGAGGAAAATATGAGCAGGAAGAGAAAAATGGCATCTATAACAAGTGCCGGACTGGTGTTTGCAATGCTTTTAAGCCAGAGCGCTGTGGCGGATTTGGGTACAGAGCAGGTTAAGGCAGCAGAGAATACCGCAAAGTGGGTAGACACAGAGTATGTGGTGAATGGAGACTTTGAGTCGTCTATAAATGGGGATGGAAGTATAACCGGTTGGACTAAGTCAACGGGAAGTGGACTATTTGTCACAAAAGATGAGTGGGCGAAAAATAATACAACTCAGTTTACAAAGATAAAGGACATAACTGGGGACAATTCGCTATCTCAAACAATCAAGAATGTTGAGCCGGGAACCTATAGGATTTCAATTGATCAGGATGGGCAAAAAGATGTTAAATCAGGCCTGTATGTGAAATATTTGGAACAGGCTAAAGAACTTCCGGCTACAACAGACTGGGATAATTGGGAAACAGTTACAACCGATGAATTTACAATTGAAGCTGTACAAGATGTTGATATATGTATTGGAGGAGATGTTACGAACGGCTATTGGGGCGATATTGACAATATTAAGCTTCAAAAGCTTTATGAAACAAAAGCAGATGATACTGACTCTTCCGAAGAAAACCAGAAGGGCTACACAATCTCAGTAAACCAGACAGATGTAGCCGTAGAAAATGGTGATACAGTCAATCTTGAAGCAAAGATTACTTATGATGGAAAAGAAATAAGTGAACTTCCTGAGGGAGTAAATTTATGGTGGTGGGTTGATAAATGGAACGACCACATAGATGGATTGGATGACGGAACATTAGAAAATGACAATGGTTCCGGAAAAACTCTTAAGGCAGCCTACACAACAAAGTCAGCCGGTAAGTATTATGTTGTAGCCCAGCTTAAGGATGCAAATGACAATGAACTTGGTTTAGTATGTACAACCATTACATCAAAGGCACCTGAAATTGATACCTCAGTAGACAATGACGATATTGTTGTTGCAAAGGTAAAGGATTTGTCCTCTGATTTCATAATGGGAATGGACATTTCATCTGTTATAACAGAATTAGGCAGTGGTGTTGTATACAAGGATTATAGCGGAAAAGAAATTAACAACGTGACAGATTTCTGCAAATTACTGGCAGAAAACGATATAAACCATATCCGTGTCAGAGTATGGAATAATCCATATGATTCAAACGGAAATGGATATGGTGGTGGAAATAACGATGTGGCAACCGCAAAGAAAATTGCTGATGCATGCCGCAGTGCCGGAATAAAAATGCTTGTTGATTTCCATTGCTCAGATTTCTGGACTGATCCGAGTAAACAGATGGTGCCTAAGGCATGGAAGGGCTATACAGTTGATGAGAAGGCTGCAGCTGTAGAAAAGTTTATCAACGAATCATTAAACACAATTGATGCATCAAAGGATGTTGTAGATATGGTTCAGGTTGGAAATGAGACAACAGTCGGTTTTATAGGAGAAACAAAAACAGATGCCATGTGCAAGCTCTTTTCCGCAGGCTCAAAAGGTGTTAAGGATTACAACAGTGACGTAAAGGTTGTGATTCATGTGGAAAGCCCACAGAAGAATACACTTACAAAATGGTCAGATAACCTTGAAAATTATAATGTAAATTATGATATTCTTGGAACAAGCTATTATCCATACTGGCATGGAACACTGAGCAATTTAAAGAAAGAACTCAGCTATGTTCAGACGAAGCACAACAAGGATGCAATGGTTGTAGAGACAAGCTATGCATATACACTTGATGATTCGGATGGTCATGGAAATACTGTTCGTGAGGGGAATAATGATGACTCGGCAGATGCCACAGAGCCTTTCACAGTGCAGGGACAGGCTACATATATCAGAAACCTCATCAATGCTGTAAATGAGGCAGGCGGACTTGGTGTGTATTACTGGGAGCCGGCATGGATTACCGTAGGAGATACAACAGGTCTTTCAGAGGAAGCTGCAGCGGCAAGATATGAAGCAAATAAAAAGATTTGGGAAGAAAAAGGCTCAGGCTGGGCAGCAAGCTACGGCGGTGAGTATGATCCAAAGGATGCCGGAAAATGGTATGGCGGTTCTGCTGTAGACAACCAGGCAATGTTTTATCCGGATGGAACAGCAACAGCAGGTCTTAAGGTATGGAAGTATGTAAAGACCGGTGCCAAGGTAACGAAAATTGGAGTTGAGGATATAGAAACAGCAGATGTCACAGCAGAGGCAGGAAAAGAGATAGAGCTTCCAAAGACGGTCAATGTGACATACAATACTGAAAAAGTGGCCGAGAATGTTATCTGGAACACAGATGGAATTGATTTTTCAAAGGCAGGAACCTACACTGTAGAAGGAACTGTCAAATTCAGCAGAAAAATCGAGCGTGGTGCTTATAAAGATAAGACATCGGGTACAACAAAATGTACAGTAGTTATAAAGCAGAAAAATCTTATTACAGATGCAGATGATGCAGGCTTTGAAAAGGCTGATAATTTTACTGCCAATAACAAGATTGTCGATTCGGTTTCTTCTACCAAGGATGATAAAAAGTCAGGAGCAGCATGTGCTCACTGGTACAATGCCGGCACAGATGTAGCCGAGGCAGAAATTACATACAAGAAATCTATTACACTTGATTCAGGCGAGTACATCTTTGAGTATGTAGGACAGGGAGCTGACGGAGATGAGCTTTATGCTGAGGTTATGGATTCAGAAGGCAATATCATTGCAAAGGGAGATAATGTTACACTTGAGGGTTGGAAAAACTGGAAGACTCCAAGCGTTTCATTTAAGCTTGAGAAAGAAATCAAAGTTACACTTGTTGTCGGTATCGTGAGTGCAAAAGGTGGCTGGGGAACAGTTGATGACCTATACTTATATCAGACAAAGTCAGCCGACAAGAGTGATGCCGATAATGGTAATACCGGTGATGATGAAAACAAGAAGCCGGATACCCCATCTACTGATGACAATAACAAGGACAATACAGGTAGCGGTGATACCAACAAAGATGATGCCAACAAAGACAGCACAACAGCACCGACTACACAGCCTGCAAAGGCTCTTACACCGGGAGCGGTTGTATCAAGCACATCCGACACCAAAACAACTGTAAAGGATATTAAGGGAATCCTTCCGGATACAGTAAAATTCGAGTCAAAGAAGGTAACTGATGAGAAGGAAGTGGCAAAGGTTGCAGATGTAGTAAAGAATAAAATCGTAGGAGTAAAGGATGTTTCAATATATGAGCTTAATCTGACAGATGGCACTACACAGCTTCATCAGCTTGCAGACAAGGTTCAGGTAACTATGGATATGCCGTTTGCATTAGCTGACAATGAGGCAGTCAAGGTGTTCCGTGTAGATTCAGACAAGCTTATAGCATGCACATCAAGGGTAGCAGATGGAAAGCTTGTATTTGAGACAGACCATTTCAGTACATTTGCCTTTGTAAAGGTAAATACCAATGCAGATACTAAAGCAGCTGCTGCAGGCGCAGCAAAGACCTCAGATGACAGCAATATGTATATGTGGCTTGTTATCGCAATGGCAGGTCTTGGCGTATCAGTCGCAGCTCTTATGAACCGCAAAAAGGAGCAGGCGTAGCAGCTCTTCTAAAAAAACAACATAACGCATAAGAAAAATAAAATAAAAAATAAAACCGTCGTACCGGGGCCGTAAATAGCAGGGTACGACGGTTTTACTTATGTGCTTTACTGATTAATTACTTTAATTATTCATCAAACTTTTCGGCTTTATCGAAGAGCTCATAAACCTCTTTTGAAGGCTCATTTGTGCAAAGTGTTACAACAACGGCTGCGATAAGTCCGAAAACAAATCCCGGCAGCAGCTCGTAGATTCCGGTTGATGTGAGGAATGCATACCACAATATATCAACGGCAGCACCTGTTATGATTCCTGCAACAGCACCCTTGAAGTTAAAGCGCTTCCAGAAGAGACTGAGCATGATTGCAGGTCCAAAGGCAGCTCCAAAGATACCCCATGCATTGGAAACAAGTGCCATGATAGAGCCGGCATTAGGGTTTGATGCGATGATGAGTGCTGCAACAGAGATTCCAAGAACGACAATACGGCCGGTCCACATCATCTCTTTATCACTTGCCTTGCCTTTTCTGATGACAGGCTTGTACACATCACTCGAGAAAGCAGATGAAGCAGCAAGCAGCTGGCTGTCTGCGGTACTCATGGAAGCGGCAAGCACTGCTGAGAGCAGTATACCTGAGATAACACCCGGGAAAATCTTTCTTACAATCTGGATGAAAACAAGAGAGTTTTCATTTATAGATTCGTCAAAGCCAAGGAAAAGTCTTCCGATTACTCCGATTAAGGTTGCAAAAAATACAATAAGCAGAGTCCATGTGATACCGATTTTTGCTGATTTTTTCAAATCCTTCTGTGATTTGATGGACATGAATCTGATAATGATATGTGGCATACCAAAGTAACCAAGTCCCCATGCCAGTCCTGACACGATATCCTGCCAGCTTGAGAATGGATTTAAGTAACCGCCCGGGAGTGCTGACATGGATGATGTGTCAAGCATAAATGCTGCAAAAATCGGTGCTATAAACATAGAACCAAGCACGAGCATGCCCTGAAAGAAATCGGTCCAGCATACAGCCGAGAAGCCGCCGAGGAAGGTATAGCCTACGATGACAACTGCTGCAAGATACATGGCAATCTGTGGATCCATTCCTATTACAGTGTGGAAAAGAGTACCGCATGCCTTTACGCTTGATGCCGCATAAATAGTGTATGCAACCAAAAACACAATTGCACATATCACCTGCAGTGCAAGTGATTTGGACAGGAATCTGTTGGTCAGATACTGCGGAATGGTGATTGAGTCATTGGCTACAATCGAGAATTTTCTCAGTCTCGGTGCTTCTAGCAGCCAGCTTATAGTGTAGCCGATTGCAAGTCCCACAGGAATCCATACCTGACCTAAGCCCAGTGCATAGATAGAAGTAGGAAGTCCCATGAGCACCCATGCACTCATGTCTGAGGCTCCGGCTGACAGCGCCGCAACCCATGGTCCCATCTCACGTCCGCCGAGGAAGTAGGTTTTTTCTCCGCCGTTTCTGTTTTTCACGAAGAAGAAGATACCAATACCCAGCATGCACAGCAGATAGACGATAAATACAATAATTTCTGATGTTTTCATTTGTAGTACCTCTTTAATAGTTTATTTAGTAACCATGCTACCACGTTAGCGTGATAAAGGCAAGAAAATTTTAATGATAAAAAAAATCAACAGGCTTTTTTTGTATGGACTCTTATTGACATAAAACCTGATTTAAAATAAAATGTCGAAGTTAGCAAGAACTAATTAGAAATAGAAATATAGTATATAAGTTAGGATGATGTACACAAGTTAGTATACTGTAATCGATTGGCGTGATGTATATAAGTAAGTGCTATATAGGCCTGGCTGACATTTATACAGGTTTACACAAAAGTGTATGAATTAATAAAAATATATATTTGATTAAGAGGTAATAAGGTGAAAAAGAAGACAGCAGCTGCGATATTACTGACAGTCGCATTGGCAGTGACCGGTTGTGGCTCAGGTGGAAGTGATGCGACAGAGAATACAACAGCTTCGCAGGAAGGAATAAATAGTGATTTAAAATCTGCAAAAGAGTCCTCACAGGAAGTATTTGCAATGGATACATATATGACAGTGACTGCATACGGCAAAAATGCGAAAAAAGCTGTGGATGCATCTATAGCAGAGATAAAGAGGCTTGATGCATTGCTTTCGACAGGCGATGAAGAAAGTGAAATAGCAAAGCTGAATGTGAATAAGTCAGCCACACTGTCAGAGGATGGGGGATATCTCGTGCAGAGAGGAATTGAGCTTAGTACGATGACGGATGGAGCCTTTGACATAGCCATATATCCTGTTATGCAGGAGTGGGGATTTCCGACGAAGGACTTTAAGGTGCCGGATGATGCAACTCTAAAAGAGCTGCTAAAGCTTGCAGACGTTTCAAAAATAGATTACGACAATAAAAGCAGAGAGATTTCCTTTGAGGATGCAGGTATGGAGATAGACCTTGGTGGTATTGCAAAGGGATATACTTCATCAAGGATTATGGATATTTTCAAGGAGTATGACGTGGATAGCGGTCTTGTGAATCTGGGAGGCAATGTCCAGACTTACCGAACCAAGACTGATGGCAGCAAGTGGAGAGTTGCTGTGCAAAGCCCGGAGGATGAAAGTCAGTATATAGGAGTGGTTGATGTGAGCGATAAGGCGGTTATCACCTCCGGTGGATATGAGCGTTATTTTGAGCAGGATGGAAAAATCTACCACCATATCATAGATCCTGCTACAGGCTATCCTGCAGAGAGTGGACTTAAATCTGTCACCATTGTGAGTGATGACGGAACACTCGCAGATGGATTGTCAACATCGCTGTTTATCATGGGAAAGGACAAGGCGTGTGAGTTCTGGAAGGCACACAGCGATGAATTTGATTTCGTACTGCTTACAGATGATGACAGCATGTATATTTCAGAGGGGATAGCGGATGACTATTCATCTGACTATGAATATGAGGTAGTAAATAAAAAATAGAGCAGAGTAAAAGTAATATGCACAGATAGCTGTGCTATCGGAAATATAAGAGGTATATATGAAGTTCAAGGAAGTTTTGGAAAAAATAAAGGCATATGCACCACTTGGAGTGTCACTTGTGATTGCTGCATGTGTGGTGATTTCATTGAGTGGATATCAGACAAAGGCGAGTGAACCTTCAAAGGATAAAAAGCAGCAGGTTTCAGAGAACGTAACTGATGCCGAAACTGAAACAGAGAATGCTGCAGAGAATACACAAACAGCCACAGGCTCGTTTGACCTCGCAGATGGTGTGTACAAGGGCTCTGCGACAGGCTTTAGCGGACCTGTGACAGTGGCTGTAACTATCATGGATAAGAAGATTACTTCCATTGATATTCTTTCATCTACGGATGATGAGGCATTTTTCAATAGGGCAAAGGGTGTGATAGACAGAATTATATCGTCACAGTCTTTTGATGTGGATGTTGTATCCGGAGCTACATACAGTTCAAACGGAATAATTAAAGCAGTGAAAAATGCCCTGACAGGTGAGAAGGATAAGACAGTTACAGGAAAATCAAAACAGGAAAGTGCGTCAGAGTCCGACAGCTCTTCGGTAGAGAAAGCGGCTGTACAGGACGCGTCCGCATATAAGGATGGTACATATTACGGCACCGGAAAAGGATTTGCGGGCACTATGAAGGTAAAGGTTGATATAGCAGGCGGTAAAATAGCCTCTATAAGCATAGTCAGCACAAAGGATGGTGACAGCTATGTAAAGAGCGCATCATCGCTGCTTGATACAATAGTCGAAAAGCAGAGTACCAACGTGGATACAGTTTCAGGTGCTACATTCAGCTCGCGCGGAATCATAGCTGCTGTAAGAAGTGCACTTAGCCAGGCAGCTGTGAGTGATAATACAACGGGCAATAATACAGATAAACAGGGTGCTGCAGAGGCATCGGGAAATGGACAGACTGATGAAAATTCATCCGGCAGTGCACAGGAACAGGGCAAAGAGGGGACACTTCCGTATGTTGACGGTATATACTACGGCACAGCAGAGGGCTACAAGGGTGACATAAGGGTAGCGGTTGTTATCCAGGACAAGACGCTTAAAGCAATTCTTGTCACTAAAAAACAGGATGATGAGCCTTTTATCACTAATGCTATGGATGTGTTAAAAAATATGATGAAAAAGCAGAGTGCGGATGTTGATACGGTATCCGGAGCTACCTACAGCTCTAAGGGACTTATAGGAGCAGTAAAGGCTGCATTTGAGGAAGCACGAAAGACAACTGCAGGTGAGAATACCGGTGACAGCAATTCAGGTAACAATAATAGCAGTAATAATTCGGATAACAGCAATATTGCAGGAGATGAGGACAAGGCGGTCCTGTCAAAGCTTGTGCAGTCACAGGCATCGCTTGACGGCACACAGTACACACAGCTTAGCTGGTACCTGCTTCAGATACGTCTGGAGGATGCAAACGAAGTATTGTCATCCGCAGAGGCCACTAAGAAGGATGTAAGTCGCGCACAGGAAAAGCTTCAGGCTGCAATAAATGCACTTCAGAAAAATGATACATCCACAAATGTATACGAGGATGGCACATATGATGTATCTACACTGTGCATACCGGATGATGATATGGACTTTAGTGCATATAATCTGAGCATGAAGGTGACTATAGCAAATGACAGGATAGTTTCCATTACTGATGTAAAGGGAGATGGAGATTCACAAAATGCTTCTTATATAAAGAAAGCGGCAGATGGCACAAAAAATCAGCCCGGTATGGTTTCTGTGCTCACATCACAGGCAAATGCGGACAGCATTGACTTTAGCGGCATTGACACTGTTTCCCGTGCCACATGCACATCAAAGGCTATAATTAATGGCTGTAAGAGCGTACTTGAAGCTGCTAAGAAGAAATAAAACCGCAAGGACATTTACAGGATGGAGATAACATGCAGGAATTTTGGATCAGACTGGCAAGCCTGTTTATAGTTGTATCATCGCTATGGGGATACAATATGACAATAGATAAAAGAGAACAGGAAAATAAAAATACACAGCGTATTGCTTCACAAACTGAAAGCACAGACAGTGAGGGAGCATATAAGGATGGCACATACACAGGCAGTGCAGAGGGCTTTGGAGGCAATGTGGATGTCGAGGTGACAATCGAGGCAGGGAAAATATCATCGGTTGACATTACAGCGGCAGAGAAGGAGGATGGTGCATACCTTGCGATGGCAGAGGATATCATACCGTCCATCATTTCATCGCAGTCCGCGGATGTGGACACTGTAAGCGGTGCGACATTCAGCTCAACTGCAATAAGAAATGCCACTAAGCAGGCACTTGATAAGGCGGTGAAATAGATGAGAATAAAAGATATGAATCCAAAGCTTCGAAAGAGAAAGATACAGACCTGGTTTCGTGTAGGAGTGCAGCTTTTATTTTTCATACTATTTCCGTCAATGTTCACGGCAGCGTTCAATGGCGTCAAGTATATTTTTACGCAGATTGGTTCAGGAAACAGAATTGAGCTTACATCATTTGTGGCGGTTCTTCTGATGCTTTGCGTGTATACAATGATATTCGGCAGATTCTTCTGTGGTTTTGCCTGCGCATTCGGAAGCTTTGGTGATGCGGTGCATGCAATATATGTGTCATGCTGCCGCAAGCTTAAGAAAAAGCCGGTGAGTGTATCGGTAGAGGCTGCAAAAAAGCTTACATATATGAAATACGTGATACTTGCAATCATATTGATACTATGCTATCTGGGCGCGTATAGCTTGTTAAAGGGCACAAGTCCGTGGGATGTATTCTCAATGCTTAGGGCAGGTAACTTAGGGCTTACCTCATATATTACAGGAGCAGTATTTCTTGTGCTTATAATCATCGGTATGTGTGTTCAGGAGAGATTTTTCTGTCGTTTTATGTGTCCGATGGGAGCTGTTTTTTCAATACTCCCTATAGCAGCTGCCTTTACCCTGCACAGAGACAGGGCAGGCTGCATAAAGGGCTGTGGAGCCTGTGAGAAGATATGTCCGTGTGATATAGGATTGCCGGATGATGGCTCAGGCAGGATATCAGGTGACTGCTTCCAGTGTCAGAAATGCAATGGAATATGTCCGAAGAGCAATATTCATACAGGTATAAAGCGGCTCCGAGGAAATGAGCTTTGGTTTACCGGCATAAGAGCTGCGATACTTATAGCTATATGTGTATGGCTGGGTGTGTAGCATGCTGGTATTATGGAGAACAAAAATAAATGAAAAGAAATATGACTAAATCAGGAAAAATAGCATACGGCGCCATGCTTGTGGCACTTGCGATGATATTCAGTTATGTGGAGAGCCTTATTCCGATAAGCATAGGCATTCCGGGTATTAAGCTAGGAGTGGCAAATCTGATCACCGTTCTTGGAATATTTTTCCTTGGACCTTGTGAGGTGCTTACTGTAGTGATAATGAGGATATGCCTCGTGGGCTTTATGTTTGGAAACGGTGTTTCCATCATATACAGTCTGGCAGGTGGTCTGATAAGTCTTGCAGTGATGCTTATTATAAAGAAAACAGATAAATTTTCGATGGTCAGTGTGAGTGTGGCAGGTGGAATCAGCCACAACATAGGACAGCTTTTGGCCGCTGCGATGGTGCTTAAAAGCACTGCAGTGGTGTATTATCTGCCACCACTTCTTGTGGCCGGCACGGTGACAGGGCTTTTGATAGGAATAGTCGCACAAAAGGTCTTTCCCGCAGTAGGAATAAGCGGGAAAAATTTTTTGAATATAGGTTAGCGAGGACTAACTTATTGAGAAAAGATATCAATTATGTATATCTGCTTAATATTGAAATAGGTAGCAATTGTGGATTGCAAATTAGAAGGCAGCCACATTAACTATAAATTATTAAAATCTTAAGGAGGAAAAAATGAAGAGAAAGATTTTAGCACAGAAATTTCTTACATTTGCACTGACAGCATCGGTGACAGCCACTATGTTTCCGACAAGTGCATTTGCAGTGACAGGCAGCCAGGTGGCGGCTGATGGAACGTATAGCAGCACAGCTCATGTTACAGATAAGAAAGGGGAAGACTGGAATGAGTATAATGTTTCTGTCTCTTTGGACGTAAAGGATGGAAAGATAAGCAATATTTCAGTTACACCTGACAGTACGTATGATGATGACGAAAGTGGTTCATATTTTAATTGGGTAAAAGACGGAAGAACAAGAAAAGGTGTTAATTATCCGGGATACAGTTCTCTTGTAGGTAAGGCTGCAACTGCTGAAACTATAAATAGCTGGGATACAGTTTCAGGTGCTACCTGTACTTCTGAATCTGTAAAAAAAGCAGCCATTGCAGCCCTTGCCAGCGCATTAGAGAAGAAAGATGAAGCAGCAGTCGACACCGCAGCTCTTGAGTCAGCTATCAAGTCAGCAGAGGCACTTACAGAGTCTGATTATACAGCAGCTACATGGAGCAAGGTATTAGAAGCTCTTAAAGCGGCAAAAAGCGCACTGACAGCAAAAGAGTCACAGGACGCAGTAAATACTGCGGCAACTAACCTAAACAATGCAATTGATAATCTTGCCAAGCAGGAATACATATACTGCTATGCAGGACTTACATGGTCAGAGTACTGGGCAAATGAAAGCGTTTACAACTCTACAAATACTTCTTCAAATTCCAAGACTGATTTAAGAGGTGAGTCTGATAAGGGTGGATTTGATACAGTAACACGTGCTACAACAAATCATGGACTTCACAGAGGAAGCTTCCAGTGTACAGCTATAGTTGATACTGAGGAAGGTACAACTCTTAAGATATCATACTGGAAGACAAATACTGTTAAAGGCTCGGATGGAAAAGACACAATACAGCAGATAGCAGTAATGTCCGATGGTACGGAATATTTATATGCTAAAGGGAAATTTACAAAAGATAGCACAACTCTCACATTAAAAGATTATAAGGTAACAGGTCTAAAATATGTTCCGGTAAAAGTAAAAGCAGAGGATTATAATGATTTCAAAGCTAAATATACGGTATATGAAAATGGAACAACTTTAGTAGGTGGCTACGCAGAAGGTGTACTTAGTACAATAAATGAAGTGGCTAATGTTACAAAAAACACAAACGGACTTAAGAACGCTACAAAGAATGCTGATGGCAGCTTTACATTTTCTGCAAAGCAGACAGGAACAGATTCTGGTATAAAAGATCAGTCGCTTAAGACTGCTACAGATCTTGAGCCAACTGTTAAGGACGCAGATGGATCATATGGTGAGTTCTTAAGAGTAGATTTCAATGGAAAATATGGAGATTTAGCATCAAACTTACAGACTGTAAAATGGACATATTATGGCAATGACAGCACAAGAACAAATGCTGTAGCAACATATGGTACAAAGTTTGCTGCTGATAACTGGATGCATAAAAAAATGGGAATCCAGCTCGGTCTGACAGATTCATACAGATGCACCATCCCATCAGGATATGATGGAACTGGATACTGGTCTATTACATTAAGTGCACTTGGATATAAAGATTACACATATGATTTTGTTGCTACATCAGATAATATCGTAACAAGTGCAGATTCAGGCGATATCACAGCTCTTAAAGCAAAAGTAGCTGAAGCAGAAGAATTAGTTAAGAAGACAGATGTATATACAGCATCTTCACTTAAAGATTTACAAGGTGAGCTTGATGAAGCTAAAGAAGAAATTGCAAAGACAGAGCATGCGAAACCAATCGTAGAAGAGGCTCTTTCTCATCTTACAGATGCAATTTCAAATCTTAAATCACAGTATGTACTCATGAACATTCCATATGATGAGTTTTACAAGGCTGATCTTAATAACAATTCAGTCAAAGTAGATGCCACCACATCTGCCACAAAGCAGAAGACCAGAAATATTCTGGCATCAGGCTCATATCATGCTGATTCAAAAGGAGAGCACATAAACGGTGTAACCTTCCCGGTAAAGGTCTCAGATGATTTCTATGATAACAATAATGGTTATACACAGATTACAGATGACAGCAAGGTAGATATCACAACCAATATGAAGGGCAAGGTTTCTACAACAACATATGAGGGAAAGAAGGCTCTTTTTGAGAGTGCTGACTACTCATACTATGTACTTAGTGAGGTCCCTTCGTACTACAAGACTGCAACAGTAGGCACAGATAAAAAGCTGTCATTTGGCGCTGTAAATGGAACTAAGACGCAGATAGCTTCTGACCAGGTGAAAACAAAGTTCAAGACAAAAACAAAGTACGGAGACTATCAGCTCAATCTTGATGGCATAAAGGAGGCTATGGGCTTTGAAGATGATGATGTGGTTTACGGTGTTATTGTAAGCACTGATGACAACACAGATTATGCTATGCGTCATGTGGAGAACATCTGGAAAACAAAGGAGCTTGCATGGAGTGTTGGAATTGTTACAGAGTCTCATGGTTGTCCTCTTTCATCTAACCACTACAAGTCCATGGTTGGAAAGACAATCAAAAATGTAACATACTATACAAGTAAGGGAATCTTCACTTTACCTGTAGAATATAAGGTGCTTGAGCACGTTAAGGATTCAAAGGCAAATGTAGAAAATGCAGCTGTATCAGCAGGAAAGACAAATTTTGGTGTTGCACTTCCGGATGATTTTAACGCAGAATATGCAGTTACAGATGCAAAAGGAAATGAAGTCAAGGGATTTAATGTTGCAGAGGAAGCTTTAGCATCAGCAGTGTCAACATATGCAGCAAGCTATACTCAGACTAAGAAGCTTGTAATTACATATCCGAAGAATGCAGAGAATACAGAGTATACGCTGACAGTATCCGATAAGAGCAATAAATATGCCCCAATCACTACTACATTTGAGCTCTATGCAGAGGCAGTTTCTGCAGCATACAATAATGATGCAACAGCACCGAAGCTTGTAATGGCAGATGGCGCAACAGCAGCGCAGTTTGCAGATTTTATTGGAAAAATCAAGTCTGTAAATGTAAATGGTAAGGATTATCCGGCAATAGGCAAGGGGGCAGTAAAGCTTATCAAGGAAGATGGTACAATTGATACTACTCAGGCTCCGTTTTCCGAGGGTTCAAGCTTTGAAATCAAGGTATCAGCAACAGGATATAAGGATGTGCTTTCATTCACATATGAGAAGCCTGTAGTCATTGATACTAAAGCACTTGAGAGTGCAATTGAAAAAGCAGATACACTCAAAGAGGAAGATTACACAGCAGACAGCTGGAAAACCTTCTCACAGGTGCTTTCAAGTGCAAAAGCAGTGCTTGAGCAGAAGGATGACCAGACAAATGTTGACAATGCAGCTGAGTCACTCAATAAGGCTATTGAAGGCCTAAAGAAGAAAGAAGCTGTAAATCCGGGAACCACTAATCCGGGAACATCCGGAACTGGTACAGGAAGCACAGGTGCGATATCAGGCGGTACAGGAAACTCAAATGGAGCCGGTACGAATGCAACTGTAGCAACAGGCAGCACGTCAAATTCTACGACTACCAACACAACAGGCAGCATAGCTAAAAAAGCTACAGTAAAGAAGGCTTCCAAGACGTCAGATACAAATCCTCTTACAGGCATGCTTGCATTGGCATTTGCATCAATCAGTCTTGTGGGAGCAGCACTTTTTGCGAAAAAGCCAAACCGTAAATAATATAGGTAAATGATTTAGTTTACAGGCAAGAAAAACTTTCTCTTGACATATTGCGAAAAAAGTTTAAAATGGTGTTTAATTTAATAAGCAATCCAACAAAAGAGCGATGTTGTTCATGCATCGCTCTTTTTGGCATTTTTTGCAGTGGTAGGAAAATAATAGGTGTGTATTTAAACTTATCTTGAGATTTATTTAATATTTGTAATTGTATAGATAATCAGCTATACTATAAAAAAGTATAGCTGATTTTTATATGTCAAAGGGGTGAAAACGGGATGGGAATATACTTTAATCCTGGAAATGAGAGTTTTTTACAGTCAAAAAACAGTAGAATATATGTGGATAAGACAGAACTGATCAATGAATTAAATAGCAGATTGTCGACAGATGATAAATGTATTGCAGTAAGCCATGCAAGGAGATTTGGAAAATCCCATGCTGCCGGAATGATAGATGCATATTATAGCAGGGGCTGTGATTCAGCAGAGTTGTTTGAAGACACTAAGCTTGCAACAAATCCGGCATATAAAAAACATATGAACAAATACAATGTCATACATCTTGATATTTCATCATTTTGGGATGATTATAAGGCAAATATCATTGAAAAAATCAAGGAATACGTTGTGTCGGATTTAAGGGATGAATTTGAAGAAAATGTTGATTTCTCAAAGAAATTCAGTGTTATACTCATGTCTGTTTATAAGCTTACCGGGATACAGTTTGTAATTATTATAGATGAATGGGATTGTGTAATCAGAAATAGTGATGACCAGAATCTGATTCATAATTATTTACAGTTTCTTCATTCATTATTTAAGTCAGAGGAATCAAAGTACTTCCTTGCTTTGGCATATATAACCGGGATACTTCCGATTAAAAAAATAAAGGACGAATCGGCATTGAATAATTTTCAGGAGTTTACAATGCTTAAATCCAGACCGATTACACAATATTATGGTTTTACAGAAGAAGAAGTCATGATGCTGTGCAGGCAATACAACATGGATTATGAGAGCATGAAAGCCTGGTACAATGGCTATCTGATAGATGGTTTGCATATGTATAATCCGAATTCTGTGTCGATGGCACTTAATTACAGGGATTTTGATTCTTATTGGAAAAACACATCATCATTTGAGTCAATCAATACATTTATAAACATGAATTATGAGGGCTTGAGGGATGATATTGTAAATATGCTGTCAGGGAAAAAATTATATGTAAACACCGAAACTTTTCAGAATGATTTTTCTACTGTTTCCTCAAAGGATGAAGCTTTGACAGCTCTGATTCATTTGGGATATCTGGGATATGACAGAGAGGAAGAGAGTGCATTTATTCCAAATTATGAAGTGAAAAAAGCGTATCAGGCAGCTCTGTGCACAGGAAATTGGGGGAAAATTGGAAAATCAATTGCCAGATGCGATGAATTGTTAAGGGCTACAATTAATTGTGACAGTGATAAAGTGGCAGAAATAATTGAGCTTGCACATGAATCATATACATCTGTTTTGAGATATAATGATGAAAACTCATTAAGCTGTGTTCTGACAATGGCTTATTTTACAGCACCTGCATATTACAATATTGTCAGAGAAATGCCGGCGGGTAAAGGATATGCAGATATGGTATTTATACCAAGAGAAAATGCCGGAAAACGCCCGGCAATTATAATTGAATTAAAATGTGATAAGACTGCCGAGGCTGCAGTTAAACAGATTAAGGACAGGCACTATGAGGGAGCACTGGCAGGTTATAAGGGAAAGTTTCTTTTGGTTGGAATCAATTATGATAGTCAAAATGGTGAAAAAAAGCATCATACCTGCGTCATAGAGGAATATGAAAAATAAGCACATTTCCCTATTGACGAATACCCTACGTTGACATATCATAATATATAAGTGAAAGGGAGTAGCCGGCACGAGAGTGCTTACTTATCCGTCAGTACGATTGCTCATACATATCATACATATATGACAGCAATCCGGAGAGTGATTAAATGGCGAGACTTTTGTTGTTTTATACAGCAGAAGTGTCGCCTTTTTTGTATATAAAAGCCTTCTGCTGATAAGACATAGCTGTAACTATCAATTAAACAGGCATCCTTAAAAAGGAACAGCAGAAGGAGGAAAATTATGATTTTTGTAGCAATTTTACTGCTTGTAGCAGGCTTTGTAGCACTTGTGAAGGGCGCGGATGTGTTTGTGGATGGAGCGGCGGCGCTCGCTGGGAAATTTGGTATTCCGCAGCTTGTGATTGGACTGACGATTGTGGCGATGGGCACGTCGCTGCCGGAGGCGGCAGTCAGCATCACTGCAGGAATAAAGGGAAATGCGGGGATTACAGTCGGCAATATTGTCGGCAGCAATATCCTAAATATCCTTATAATCCTGGGAGTGACGGCACTCATCACAAATGTAGCCATACAAAAAACCACCTTCAAATACGAGATACCGTACATGCTTCTTATCACAGCAGTGCTTCTCGTGATGGGAATGACAGGTAATGAAATCACATTCATTGAGGGAGTTATACTGTGGGTTTTATTTATTGCATATCTGCTTTACCTGTATTTCCTGGCAAAAAAGGGCAATGACAGCGGTGATGAGCAGCCGGTAAAGCTATATCCGGTATGGAAATGCCTGCTCTTTATTGTGCTGGGCGGTGTTTGTGTCGTAATTGGAAGCCAGCTTGTCGTAAACGGTGCCACAACCATAGCAAGAGCCTGCGGCATGAGTGAGCGCTTTATCGGACTGACAATCGTTGCATTCGGCACATCGTTGCCGGAGCTTGTGACATCTGTTTCAGCAGCACGCAAGGGAAATGCCGGTATAGCGATTGGAAATATTGTCGGCAGCAATATTTTCAATATACTCTTTGTGATCGGAACAGTAGCTCTCATTTGCCCGGTACCGTTTGAGAGCAGGTTTGTGATTGATACAGTTGTGGCAATACTGTGCGGTGTGCTCCTGTGGGGCGGTACGATAAGACATAAAGAGCTTAGAAAGCCATGCGGAGTGGTGATGCTGCTTTGCTATGCGGTATATTTTGTATATCTGGCAGCTATGTAATAATGTGTTTTCGGAATTGCGATGACGGTGTAAAAAAGAGTGTGATGAAGATATAATAATTAAATTTAGCAAACTGTCAATAATTGTGCATACAAATCGTTGTTTTAATATCAAAATGATTGAGATTTCAAACTAAATATAAATAATTAATTAAAAATAGCACTCTTGCTTGACAAGTGCTGATTACAGGTGTATAACGTAGTCAGAACGAACGGAAGGAAGCGATTATAATGGATAAAAACCCAAAGCATCCATTGAAGAAAAAGAATAAGGCAGATGCAAAGAAGCATCAGAAGCACGTATACGAATAGCAGCTTCCGTTAAGGAATACTATCCAGTAAGCACAATGTACCCCAGCCCGTCACAGGGTTGGGGTATTTTGTGTTTTTGGAAGTGTTTTCAGAGGCTGTCCTTGAGACAGCTGTGAATACATTTTCACCTGCACCTTTTATGAGAGAAGCTTTAAGCTTGTCGCCATACATATAGAGATCGTTTCCACGCACAATTCCACATTCCATCAGAAGCGCAGCCGCACCGGTCACAAACGGTGCAGCCATAGATGTCCCTGTTTTTGAAGTGTAGCCTCCGGTGTTTGAACATGAAATAATGTCCACACCGGGCGCAATGATATCAGGCTTTATGCTGTCAAAGGCCCAGGTATAGCCTCGGCCGGAAAAGGCGGCTGTGCGATTTGTTCGGCTGTCATAGGCTCCGACAGATATGACATTTTGAGCGGTTGAGGGGATGGTCAGGGTGATATCAGGCGATGCATGGATAAATGAGGTCTGTGCATTGCGCAGAGCACCTGACGGCAGCCATATATCCCATGAGCCGTCCTTTACAGATATGGGTTCAAGTGATATTTTCCAGATGCCGGGTGAGATGTATTGTGATCCCATGAGTTCAATGAATATTTCCTGAAAGGGAGAGTAGGGAGAGGGACCGCCGCCTGTTATATATATGTCTGTCCCATCGAGATTGTATCTGTATGTAAAGCCCTTTGCCTGATTGGTGATTGTATCGGGAATCTCCAGCATATCATTATTTGGTGCACTAATGCGCAGCTGTATCTCATCCCAGTATTTTTTCCATAAATCAATGGAAAGAGACGGTTCAGGATAGCCTATCGCAAGCTCTGCATCGGCAGGGTATGAGCTGCCGTTTGCATGACCAAAGCCGGCTCCATCGTTGCCTGAGCCGACAGAGACAGCGCAGCGGTAGTTTCCTGCTATATAGTCCAGGTATGCTTCAAGCAGTGAGGTGCCGCTGTGCGAGCCGTTACTTGTGCCAAAGCTTAGATTTATGGCTATAGGCATGTTCATATCGATGGATTTTCTTATGCAAAAGTCCACTGCCAGCATAATCTGTGTGGTTGTGGGAAAGCTGGCACCGCCTGAGGTTTTAAGCTTTACGACTATAAGAGTGCTCTCATAAGCGACACCGCGATACTTTGTATTTTGTTCATTACCATTATCATTTCCGTTTCCGGCAGCGATTCCTGCCACATGAGTGCCGTGCCCTGATATGTCGATGCTTGGACAGATGCGCTGCATTTCTAAACTGTTTTCTGCATTTATGGCTTTGGTGATTGTATCGCGGTCATATAAGGTGCCGAAAGGGACGATATCACTGTGTGAGGAATCATCGGAAATAGTCTGGTCCCACAGATAGGCGATTCTGCTTACACCATCCTGTATAAAAGCCGGATGGGCATAGTAAATTCCGGAGTCGATAATGCCTACGAGCACACCTTTTCCGGTCAGATTATATGGATTGGTTTGTACGGGAGTGATGCATGAGGCCTGCGAGCCCTCGTACACATCGTAGTTAAACTGCTTTGGCTTTTCCATATATATGATTTCATCGCACAGGGCAACGGTATTTACAAGTGATTTCTCAATTACGAGCACCGCATAGTTTCCGAGCAGCCTCGTGATGAGTACAGAAGGATACTTTTCTTTTATTTTTTCGATGTCACCGACATATTTTACTATCACTTCCCAGCTATCACTCTCCGGCAGATAGCCGCTTGAAAGCCCTCCCTCTTTTCCAAGCTCATAAGGGGTGGACAACAGGGCGGCGGACAGTTGTGGAGAAATTTTCTCACTAAATGCTATTTCCATACTAACCTCCATTTTTTATTAGTAAAATATTAAAAAAATCTTAAAGGACAAATGCAATATATATTTGGTATGATTATGTCATAATCGTAACTATTCAGAATCACCCCACGCACATTCGCAAAATCGCACGATACTCGTGCTTTCCCGCTGCTACGCAGCTAATTTTACTCATATGTGTGGGGGGTGGCTCTATTCGAGCCACCTTGAGAACAAGAAAACCTGCTGCTTACATGCAAGCATGACACATCAGCTTTTTTGTTCTCAGTGGTTCTGAATAGTTACTTATAGTCAATTAATTATAAGAAACCGGGAGGTCGAAATGAGTAAAAAGAAAAAGATTATCATTTCAGTGATTGCAGTTGCGCTAATCATAGCAGTGATTGTGTCAGCTGTTGTCATTGCAATGACAAAGGGAAACAATGCCAAAAAGGCATCGGGGGTGTATGCAAACAAGGTCGCTGATGTCATGTATCAGGCGGGAAGCACTGACAGGTACAGCGGTGTCGTGGAAGCAGCCGATACTATGGATATCAAGGCTGACAGTGAGAAAACAGTAAAGGATATTCTCGTGTCAGAGGGTGATGAGGTACAGGTGGGTACACCTCTTTTTACCTATGATACAAAGGAGCTTGCTGCGAAAAAGGAAAGCGCCACGCTTGAGCTTGAGAGCTTAAACAATACGCTTTCAGGCTATGACGCACAGATAGAGCAGCTTACTAAGGAAAAGAAGGAAGCATCAAAGGATCAGCAGCTTGACTATACACTGCAGATTCAGCAGGCACAGACACAGCAGAAGCAGACTCAGTACGATGTTGCAACGAAGAAGGCAGAGATAGAAAAGTACGATGAGAGCATCAAAAATGCCACTGTAAACAGCACAATGGTCGGTGTTGTTAAGAAAATCAATGAGAATCAGAGTGCAGACATAGCAGATTCTGCATTTATGACAATCGTTGCCACCGGTGATTACAGGGTAAAGGGCACAATCGATGAGCAGAGCTTTTTAAACAGTGGACTGTCAGAGGGACAGGCGGTTATCGTGCGCTCAAGAGTTGATGAGTCAAAGACCTGGCAGGGTACCATCAGCAAGGTTGATACTGAGAATCCTCAGACTGATAACAGCAATTCAGGCATGTATGACGATGGAAGCAGCGAGCAGAAGGCCTCAAAGTACAATTTCTATGTGCAGCTTACAGGCACAGGTGATATGCTTTTAGGACAGCATGTATATGTGGAGCCGGATTTCGGACAGACGCAGGTGAAGGAGGGCATATGGATTGATGAGAGCTACGTCGTAAAGGATGGCGATGATGCATATGTCTGGACACTCAATAAAAAGGATAAGCTTGAGAAGACAAAGATTGAGCTTGGAGACTATGATGAGAACCTCATGATGTATGAAATTAAATCAGGACTTAAGAAGGATGACTACATAGTATGGGCATCTGATGACCTTTATGAGGGCGAGCCGGCACAAACCTGGGAAGAGTACATTGAAAATGGCGGCGGTGAAGATTCAGTCTATGACGATATGGGTACAGAAGCTCTTGATGATCAGATGCTTGAGGGCACTGAGGGCGGTCCGGTTGATGATGGCACAATGGACGAAGGTGCTGCAGATGCCACCGGTTCAGGTGACGCGGAGGTACAGTAGATGATTCTAGAACTCCAGCATATTTACAAAAACTACGACCAGGATAAGCTTGTGGTGCCGGTTTTAAAGGATGTCTCACTCCAGATTGAGGAGGGAGAGTACGTGGCAATCATGGGTCCGTCGGGCTCAGGCAAGACCACTCTCATGAATATAGTGGGATGTCTTGATCTGCCAACATCGGGCACATATATACTTGACGGCAGACCTGTCAGTGAGCTTAAGGAAAAGGAGCTTACGAGAGTCAGACGGGATACAATTGGATTTGTATTCCAGAATTTCCAGCTCATGCCGCGTGAGAGTGCATTGGACAATGTGTGCCTGCCACTCATATATGCCGGTGTGAGCAAAAAGGACAGAAGGCAGATGGGTATGGAGGCATTAGAGCGTGTAGGGCTTTCAGACAGGGCTGATTTCAAGCCAACACAGCTTTCAGGAGGGCAGAAGCAGCGAGTGGCGATAGCGAGAGCTATGGTAAATCATCCAAAGCTTCTGCTTGCGGATGAGCCTACTGGAGCACTTGATTCAAAGTCGGGCAGGCAGGTGCTTGAGCTCTTTGAGAGCCTTAATGAGTCCGGTGTGACGGTTGTCATGATTACACATGACAGAAAGGTAGCCGAGCAGGCAAAGCGCATTGTCCATATCATAGATGGTGAGATAACAGAGGAGGGACAGGAGGCAGGTAATGAAAAAGAAAAAGAGAATTAAGATCATTATAATAGCTGTCCTTGTAGTTGCAGTTGCAGCGGGGAGCATCGCAGGAGTGGTTTATTACAGGAACTCCAAGGGAATTGCTTCCGTTATGAGTGTTTCAATGATCAGCACGACAAACGACTACACATCCATGACCAGTGAGGGGATGGTGTGTGACGATGCGTGTCAGACAATCAATTTAAAGGATGGACAGAAGGTGACAGAGGTTTATGTCACAAAGGATCAGCAGGTAAAGGCCGGAGATAAGCTCCTTGCATATGATGTGACGAGTCTTTCACTCTCGGTTGAGATGAAGCAGCTTGAGATACAGAGTCTTGAGAACCAGCTTGTATCGGAAAAGCAGAAGCTTGATAAGCTAAAGAACACTAAGCCGGTTGCAAAGCAGCCTGAGACTCCTGTTACCCCTGAGCCGCAGCCTGACACACAGCCGGCTGCACCTGAGCAAAAGCCTGATGAACAGCATGATGTGATATCTGATTTGTCAGAGGCTAAGGGAAGCGGTACAGAGGCCGATCCTTATGTATTTACATGCACAGAGGCTTCATATGTATCCGGATCGCTTTTGAATACACTCTCAGATAAGAGCGCGGTAGCCCGGTTTGTAATAGGAGATGCGGATGCACCTGATATGGAGCTTATCGTAAGAGGAGATAAGCTTGGCAGCTATGATGACAGCGATGAGATAAAGCTTTTCCTTGCAGGTTCAATTACAGCAGGAAATGCTTCTACTGATACAGCAGTAAATGAGCCGTCAGATGCCGCAGCAGACACTGCCACAGAACAGGCCACACAGACGGAAGCTGATACCGCAGCAGAAGAAAAGACATACACTGCAGATGAGCTTAAGGATGCCATAAAGGAGCAGACAAGAAGTGTTGCAGATGTTGATTTACAAAAGAGAATTGCACAGGCTGATTTAAAGGAGCTGCAGAGCGAGCTGGAGGATGGCGTGGTATATGCAAAGAAGGATGGAATCGTGACAACAGTTTGCGATCCTGCCAATCCACCTCAGGACGGTACACCTTTCCTGCAGCTTTCAGGAGCATCAGGACTGTATATCAGCGGAACAATCGGTGAGCTGGATCTGGATACAGTAAAGGTAGGACAGAGCGTATCAGCAGTCAACTACATGACAGGTGACACCTATGAGGGCACGATATCCGAGATAAGCAATGTGCCGTCAGACAGCGTAAACTATTATGGAGACAGCAATCCAAACTCCTCATTCTATGAGTACACTGCATACATTGAGAATCCTCAGAATCTTAAAAAAGGCGATTCACTTGAGCTGACCATAGATACATCATCGGAGGGCTCTGACAGCGGACTATATATCGACAAGTCATATGTCAGAACCGAGAAAGGACAGTCATATATATACAAGGATGACAACGGAAAGCTCAAAAAGCAGTCTGTCAAAACAGGCAAGTCGCTCTGGGGCTCATATGTGGAGATAAAGTCAGGCCTGACAAATGATGACTATATCGCATTCCCGTATGGAGTCAGAGAAGGCGAGAAAACCAAGGTGTCTGAAGATGGTATGTATTAGTTTAGCAGGGAGGATTAAAGATGCTTGAAAATATTAGATTGTCCTTTAGGGGAATCTGGTCACATAAGATGCGTTCGTTTCTGACCATGCTTGGAATCATCATCGGAATTGCAGCAATTATTGCGATTGTTTCCACAATTCAGGGCACAAACGAACAGATAGAAAAGAACCTCATAGGTTCGGGAAGTAATAACGTAAAGGTCACACTGCAGAAGGATGGTTATGATATGGATCTGTCATATGATTCGGCACCAGCAGGAGTGACTGAGGTATCGGCTGCCACACTTGACAGCATAAAGGAGCTCGACCATGTGCAAAATGCAGCTCTTTACCGCACAAGACAGGCTTACAATGCAGTCTATTATCTGAACACAGCGCTTTCAGGCGGCAATATAACAGGTGTCGATGACGGATATTTCGACACAGCAAGCTATGTAGTCATGAAGGGAAGAGGCTTTTCAAAGAATGACTATGCAAAGGCCCGCAGGGTGGCACTCATCGACGAGAACGTGGAGAGGAGCCTGTTTTCAGGAGAGAGTGCGCTCGGCAAGACAGTAGAGATACAGGGATATCCGTTTACAGTAGTTGGTGTAGTCACGGAAAAGGACAGCTATGACCTGGTAATAAATTCAATGGATGATTACTATATGTATGCCTATGATAACAGCCAGGGCAATGTATTTGTGCCAAGCGGCACATGGCCTGTCATATTTGGCTATGATGAGCCGCAGAATCTTCTGCTTAAGGCAGACAGTACGGGTACCATGACTACAGTGGGAAAGGCGGCTGAGGAGATACTTAACAGTAACTTAAATGTCACAGACGGCTCTAATGTGACCTACAAGGCACAGGATTTACAGGAGCAGGCAAAGCAGATACAGCAGCTCAGCCAGTCAACCAACATGATGCTCATCTGGATTGCCGGAATATCATTGCTCGTCGGCGGTATCGGCGTCATGAATATCATGCTTGTGTCAGTCACAGAGCGTACCTCAGAGATAGGACTTAAAAAAGCAATCGGAGCAGGAAAGGGAGCAATCCTTGGTCAGTTCCTCACAGAGGCTGTTGTGCTCACAAGTCTTGGAGGCCTGGTGGGAGTGCTTGTCGGAGTGATACTCTCGAAGGTCATTTCAATGCTGAACGGCACGCCGACAGCGATAAGCCCGGCAGCAGCTATACTTGCGGTGCTTTTTTCGATGGCAATCGGAATCATATTCGGTATGCTTCCGTCATACAAGGCAGCGAACCTGAACCCTATTGATGCACTGCGCCATGAGTAATTCTTATTGAAATCGCTGCTATTGTGAAAAAAATAACAATTCTTTGTATTTTGATGAATACAAGGGTAGAAAAATTTTAAAAAATTTTGTAGAATGTTCCTAGTAGATAAATACTAGGAGCATTTTTTTAGAGGAATCAGGTCATGTGATATGGGAAGTGTCACATGATGTAATGATTCTTCTAAGTATGTAATTTATTAGGTAACAAAATATACATTATTTTAAGGAAAAGGAGATAATATGTACGCTGACGAAAACGTAATCAAAATCAAACATGCAGTTTTGCTTGAGGTCGCAAAGGCTGCATTTGCAGGTAACCTCGATGAGATCAGAGATGACATCCCATTTACACTTATTCCGGGACCGACACCTCAGTTCCGTTGCTGTATCTACAAGGAGAGAGAAATCATCCGTCAACGTGTCAGACTTGCAGAGGGTAAAGCACCAAGCGCGAACGATGACGGCAATATCATCCAGGTAATCAGCTCAGCATGTGAGGATTGTCCGATTTCAAGCTACACAGTTACTGAGAACTGTCAGAACTGTCTTGGCAAGGCTTGTATCAATGCATGTAAGTTCGGAGCAATCGAGGCAGGACGTCTCCGATCACATATCGACCCACAGAAGTGTAAGGAGTGTGGACGCTGTGCGCAGGCATGTCCTTACAACGCTATCGCTCATTTAAAGAGACCATGTAAGTTCTCCTGCCCTGTAAATGCCATTACATACAATGAGTACGGCATTTCAGTGATTGATGAGAGCAAATGTATCAGATGTGGTAAATGTATCCACAGCTGTCCATTCGGAGCTATCGGATCAAAGACATACATCGTAGATGTAATCGATGCAATCAAGTCAGAGAACAAGCATGTATACGCTATGGTTGCACCTGCAGCAGAGGGACAGTTTGGCGCAAATATCACTATGAACAGCTGGAAGAAAGCTATGCAGGCAGTTGGCTTCAACGGTTTTGTTGAGGTAGCACTCGGTGGAGATATGACAGCAGCATACGAGGCTGATGAGTGGCTTGAGGCATATGAGGCAGGAGAGAAGAAGGTTACATCATGCTGTCCTGGATTTGTAAATATGGTTAGAAAGCACTATCCTGAGCTTGCTGACAAGATTTCTACAACTGTTTCACCTATGTGTGCAGTTTCAAGAATGATCAAGGCAAAGGATCCTGATGCAGTTACAGTATTCATCGGACCATGTGTTGCCAAGAAGTCAGAGGTACATGATCAGAAGATAGAGGGCAATGCAGACTATGTACTTACATTCAGCGAGATTCGTGCTATTATGAAGGCAAAGGGAGTACAGCTTGAGGCTGATGATACCTCATACCAGGAGGGCTCAGTATACGGTAAGCGTTTCGCAAACTCAGGCGGAGTTACAGCAGCCGTAATCGAGAGCATGAAGGAAAAAGGCGAGGATGTTGATTGCAAGGTTTGCAAGGCAAACGGAGCAGCAGAGTGTAAGAAGGCACTTCTCCTCATGAAGGCAGGCAAGCTTCCTGAGAACTTCATCGAGGGAATGGCATGTGAGGGCGGCTGCGTAGGCGGACCAAGCTCATACAATGACATGGTGTCTACAAAGAAGTTCCGTGATGATCTCTTAAGCAGAGCAGATGACAGAAAGATTCGTGACAACATCGCCAACTACCATATGGAGACATTTGAGATGCACCGCAAGGAGCAGTAAAAATGATTGTTACTGCCAAAGCGTGGCTTGAATAGTTACATAAGCTTTCAAAATCCCCCGACTTGTTCGGGGGATTTTTTCTGATTGTAAATATCTGCAAAAAGATATGTGGTTAGTCATATTGAAAACTTAATAGTAACAAAGATATTAAATAAATTAAGTACATATTACGACTCTATCACGGGTTTTCGGGATAAAGAAACAATTGTAACACAACTGAAATATATGAAGCTAACATTAAGAAATTCTCAAGGAATTTGCAGTAGCAAAAAAGATTGTTTAACGCTATAATAGATACTGCTTGAAATAATATTATCAGGTTTGAGTAATAATATAGAGAGAATAATTATAAAATGCTAAAGAGGATTGGAAAAATGGACAAAAATAAAAAGATGATTATCGGCATACTTACGGCTGCAATAGTTCTGGTGGTGGCGTTTATAGTATATATCACATGCTTTGATTCACACATTGAGTTTAGCAGCAAGTTTAAAAACGGTATCACTGTTGAGTATGGCAAAAAGTTTGAGGAGCCCAAAATCAAGGCGTATGTCAGAGGCAGGCTCATAAACCGAAAGGGAAAAGAGATAAAATGCACTATAGACAGTAATGTCGATGCGACAAAGACAGGTTCATATGAGATAAAGGTAACTGCTCAATACGGTAAAAAAACAGCGACACAGACCATCAAGGTTGAGGTGAGGGATAAGAAGGCTCCTGAGATTGCATTAAATGGCGATGCAGAGATGACTGTAGAGGCAGGCAGCGAGTTCAGTGACCCGGGATATACGGCAACAGACAACTATGACGGCGATCTGACAGACAAGGTATCTGTCACAGGAGCAGTCGATACATCAAAGCCGGGAGACTATGAGATAAAGTACAGTGTCGCAGACTCGTCAAAGAATGAGAGCGAGGTCAAAAGGACTGTGCATGTCACAGATACCACGGCACCGCAGATAAAGCTTTCGGGTGATGATTTTGTGTCAGTTAAAAAAGGCGATAAATACAGTGATCCGGGATATACGGCAACAGACAACTGTGACGGAGATATCACAGACAGTGTCAAGGTATCAGGAGATAAGGTAGATAAGGATAAGGCGGGAAAGTATACTGTGACCTATGAGGTCTCAGATTCATCAGGAAATAAGGCTACAGCTACAAGAGTGGTAAGTGTGTATGATCCGGCTGCCACGGCAGACACGGTAAATCCGGGCAACAAGATTATTTATCTGACCTTTGACGATGGTCCCGGAAAGTATACACAGGGGCTATTAGATGTGCTTGATAAATACAATGTAAAGGCCACCTTCTTTGTTACAAATACACATCCTGACTATCAGAACCTGATAGCAGAGGAGGCAAAGAGAGGACATACAGTGGCTATCCACTCTGCCAGCCATAAATACAGCCAGATATATACAAGTGAGCAGGCATTCTTTGATGACCTTGAGCAGATGAACAGTATCATAAAGGCACAGACAGGAAATGATGCGTCAATCATCAGATTCCCGGGTGGCTCATCAAATACTGTGAGCAAGGATTACTGTCCGGGCATTATGACACAGCTCGTAAATGATGTGACAGCAAGAGGGCTTTTATACTGTGACTGGAATGTATCGAGCGGAGATGCAAACAGCAAGCCAATCAGTACGGAACAGGTAGTGCAGAATGTCATTTCAGGGGTACAGAGCCACAACGTATCAGTTGTATTGCAGCACGACATAAAGGATTTCAGTGTCAATGCGGTCGAGCAGATTATCCAGTGGGGACAGGCAAATGGTTATACATTTTTACCACTCACCACAAGCTCACCGATGTCTCATCATCGTGTAAACAACTAAAATCATTCAAATAAAAAAGCACAAAAAAGAAGAGTTCGAAATGAACTCTTCTTTTTTAATCATGATTCTTATATCTTATTCCCCAATTAACATTTTTGTAACTATAATTTTACCTAAATATATAATAAAGAAAAAGGTACATAGAAACTAGATTGCCTGAGGGGTCAAAATTATTTAACTACCTCAACGTTAACTGCCTGTGGACCTTTAGCGCCATCAGTGATATCGAACTCTACTGCTGCACCTTCCTCGAGAGTTTTGAAGCCCTCCATGTTAAGTCCTGAGAAATGTACGAATACATCCTTTCCGTCCTCGGCTGTGATGAATCCGTAACCTTTTTGGTTATTGAACCATTTTACTGTACCTTTGCTCATCGAAAGTACCTCCAAATAATAATAATGCTGCTTACGCAACTAACGTTAGAATAGCATAACAGGTTTAAGATGTAAAGCAATAAAGTCAAAGTTCTTTAAAGTTTATGTCATTATTTGCTAAAAATTTCATTACAAGCTTATCCCATTCACTGTCTAAGGTCTTATCTGCTGAAAAAATATTGTAGGATATTCCGGTTGTCAGAGTCAGAAGCTGGCTCTGATACCTGATATTTATGAAAAAACCACTGATATCGGACACAGTGAAAGCAGAGTGCAGACTGCTTAGGGTGTGCTCCATGTTTTCAGGTGAAAGCAGAAAGACAAACTTGAATGACGATGGAGTCTGTCTGCCCTTTATCAGGTCAAAGCAGTTTGTGCGAAGCATCCTAAAGGGGAGTATGCTATAGCCCACTATACCATTTTCCTCAAGCTCTGTGGAGCTGTAAAAGCCCTTTTGCAGGTGACCATCTATGACATATGAGGCTGCCTTTGTGATGACGGCCTCCTGGAGCAAGAAGTTGTCAAAGATTTCCGTGCGAAGCAGCTTGTTCATAAAGTCCTTTGTGTCTGTCAGTTCAATTGATATCATAATTTCTCCTCATTTCCCACATTGTATGTGACAGCGAATGATTGTTCTCAATGGTTTTGAATAGTTATCGATTATTATATCATACATCAGATTTGCGAATTATGCCATAAAAATAAAGCCTGTTCAACTGGAATAATTGTAAAGTCCGTGGTAGAATAAATGCGTTATGCAATGAAAACAGGAGGCAATCCATGAAACAGGAAAAATTATTTGATTTACTAAAAGCGGCTGTTTCACCATGCGAGTGTGTGAAGGCTGCAAAGCAGGAGCTTTTGGAAAACGGATTTGAGGAGATAGATTATACAGGCGACTGGAAGCTTGTGCGCGGTGGCAGGTATGTCTTAAATCACCATGATACGACCATGTTTGCGTTTACTGTAGGAAGTGGCTACAACAAAAAGGATATGGTGCGAATAGCGGCAGCTCACACAGACTATCCATATCTTCGCATAAAGCCAAATCCGGATTTTATGACAAACTCATATGCACAGGTTAATGTAGAGGTGTATGGAGGACCGATTTTAAACACATGGTTTGACAGACCTCTCGGAGTGGCAGGACGCGTGGCTATAAAGAGTGAGGATGTGTTCAATCCGCGTATGGTGCTATATAGGTCCAAAAAGCCTGTCATGATTATTCCAAATCTTGCCATTCATATGAACAGGGATGTGAATAAGGGAGTCGAGATAAATAATCAGGTGGATCTGATGCCGGTGCTTGATTCAATACCTGAGGATGAAAGGGCCACGGATTATTTCCTTAGCTTTCTGGCTGGAGAGCTGTCTGTGGAAAAGAGCGATATCATAGACTTTGAGCTCAATACATTTTGTATGGAGGAGCCTCGCTTTGTCGGTGTGAATGACACCATGATTTCATCACCGAGAATCGACAACCAGTCATCCTGCAGGGCACTTCTTGATGCGATAGAGGATGGAAACAGAGCTGATGGAATAAACATCATAGCGCTTTTTGATCATGAGGAGATTGGAAGTAACAGTAAGCAGGGCGCGGCCTCTATAATGCTTCACGATATGCTCAGACGTATTTTAAGAAATATGGACCTTTCAGAAAATGAAATAGATGAGAGCATATATGATGCCATGCTTTTGTCTGTCGATGTGGCTCATGCGCTTCATCCTAATAAAAAGGAAAAGATGGATATCACAAATATGCCTGTCATGGGAAAAGGCTTTTGTATCAAGCAGGCGTGCTCGCAGTCGTATGCTACGGATGCACAGGCTATTGCTATTCTATGTCAGCTGTGTGATGAAAAGGGCATACCTTACCAGCGGTTTGTGAACCGTTCGGACAGCCGTGGTGGCAGCACACTGGGCTCGATTGCAGGTACGCTTTTGCCGGTAAAGACTGTGGATATAGGTATACCTATTCTTGCAATGCACTCAGCCTGTGAGCTTATGGGAGTACGCGACATGAAAGCCTTAAGCGACTGTGTGACGGCCTTTTTCGGGTACCATTAAAGGGCAGATAACCATTATGGGAAAATAAATACAGAAACCTCTTGCATAAGTTTAGTTTTCGTGTTAATATGACGTAGTAATGAAAACTACTTGTTACGGAATGGAATAGCTTTTAAAAAAGTAATTTAAACTTTTATTATCATATAGTGCAGGAGGAATAGATATGTATAAGATTATAATAGATAGCTGTGGTGAGCTCACAGATAGCCTTAAGAAGGATGGACATTTTTGCAATGTGGCACTCGAGCTTGATGTTGACGGATACAGGATCCGCGATGATGAGAGCTTTGACCAGCATGATTTCTTAAGAAGAGTAAAGGAGAGCGTAAAGGGACCAAAGTCGTCATGCCCGTCTCCTGAGGAATATATGCAGGCCTTTGAGGGAGAGGCTGACCATGTATATGTTGTCACACTTTCGGGCAAGCTCAGCGGCTCATACAACAGCGCTGTTTTAGCGGTCAATCTGTACAACGAGGAGCATGAGGACTGTGGCAAGCAAATCTATGTATTTAATTCCCGCTCAGCATCTATAGGCGAGACACTAATCGGTATGAAGGTGCAGGAGCTTGAAGAGAGTGGACTTTCGTTTGATGAGGTTGTAAAGCAGACAGAGGAGTATATAGCTTCAATGAATACCTTCTTTGTGCTTGAGACACTTGATACATTAAGAAAGGCAGGAAGATTAAGCAATCTGAAGGCTTTTGTGGCCAGCACTTTAAATATAAAGCCTGTCATGGGCTCAACCGATGAGGGCTCAATCCAGCAGCTTGGCCAGGCCAGAGGCATGAAGAGGGCACTTGCCAAGATGGTAGAGGATGTTGTGGCTGCCACAAAGGACTGTGAGCACAGGATTCTTGCAATCTCACACTGCAACTGCCCGGAGCGTGCACAGTATGTGAAGGCATGCCTTGAGAAGCTTGCCGTATTTAAGAAGATTGTCATTGTGGATACTGCCGGCATCTCAAGCATGTATGCAAATGATGGGGGCATTATTATAGCAGTATAAGGATATGGTCTTTATTTTATCGGCCGGATATATTATAATGATGGCATGGGAAATTTAGATTACACACAGGTTTTAAACAAAATAGAAAACACACGCCGTTTCGGCAATGAGCCGGGAGTGGTGGTGACGGCACAGGTCATAAAGGTGCTGAGAGAAAAAGGAAAGCAAAAGCGCATAATACCGTATATCCATGTGGCAGGCACCAATGGAAAGGGCTCGGTGTGCGCTTTTTTTTCTAGTATATTAAAAAAAGAGCATATGAGGGTAGGCACGTTTGTATCACCGCATCTGGTAGATTTTGAGGAGCGCATCACGGTTGATGGGCGTATGATACCTAAGGAGGATGTCACACGGCTTGGAAACTATCTGCTTGATATAGATTTTGGCATAGGACTTACGATGTTTGACTACTGCCTTGCCATGGCTCTTTTGTACTTTGAGGAGCAGCAGTGCGATTATATGGTCATTGAGACAGGGCTTGGAGGCAGGCTTGACTCAACAAATGCAATCGGCACACCGCAATGTGCCGTTATTACAAAGATAGGCTATGACCATATGGCTATCCTTGGCAGTGATATAGCGGATATAGCGGCTGAGAAGGCCGGTATCATAAAGGAAAACGGCACAGTGGTGGTGGAACAGCAGGATAAACGTGCCATGCAGGTGATTGAGCAGGAAGCGAAAAAAAAGCATGCACGGATAATCACTGTGGAACAAAGCGATATAGCACGCTGCAGCGGCTACGCACTGAGGCTTTGTGGCACATTTCAGTGGGAGAATGCAGCAGCGGCAGAGCTTGCGGCGCGGTATGTGCTGGGAAAGCGCTATAGCGGGCCGGAATACGAAATGCAATATGATAAGACAGAGCCAAAGAGCGAGAAAACAGACCTGAATGACAGGATAAAAAGCGCTCTTGAAGAGGCTGTGTGGCCGGGGCGCATGGAAATAGTATCAAAGGAGCCGTTTCTGCTAGTGGACGGAGCACACAACAGCAATGGAGTTGATGCGCTCAAGGAAAGCCTCATGCAGATGTATCCGGGTGAGAAATTTTGCTTTTTCATGGGAGTCATGGCTGATAAGGACTATGATGTCATGATACGTGAGATTTTGCCGCTTGCTGAGGAGTTTTATACAGTGACACCGGATTCAGACAGGGCACTGCAGGCATCGCACCTTGCTGATTTTATCAGAAAAGAGGGAGTTTGTGCAACAGAGCTTTCAGGAGTTGATGAGATAAGAAAGCACCTGAAAAGAGATACGAAAAATGTTGCATTTGGCTCATTGTATTTTATTGGGGAGCTTAAACAGCACCGTATATAAACACCGGATATAAGAGGATGATTCATGGCTGATATTTTAAGAATTTTTAAAAGAGATATGTGCGGCATATTCCGAAATGTGCTTGTACTCATTATAGTTATTGGACTGTGCGTGCTGCCGGCGCTGTATGCATGGTTTAATATCTATGCCAACTGGGACCCATATGGCAACACAGGAAATATTGCAATTGCAGTAGTCAATCTGGACAAGGGCTGGACGAAGAATGACAGCGAAACTGTCAATATGGGCGATGGTGTGGTAGAGTCATTAAAGCAAAAGGATACTATAGGCTGGAAATTTGTTAAATCAGAGGAAAAGGCTGTTGAGGGTGTTAAGTCAGGCAGATATTATTCTGCACTTGTCATAGATGAGCAGTTTACCTACAGCATGTATAATGGTGTAGCTGACAATATTGAAAATCCAAGGATTACCTACTATCTCAACGACAAGAAAAATGCTGTTGCGACAAAGATAACGGACAGTGCAGCAAGTGCTGTTAAATCAAGTATTAATAAGCAGTTTATAAAGGTGCTTGCAGAGCAGGTATTTAAGGAGACCAACGTAATATCCGATGACGTGAAGGAAAAGGATGCTGTGGGGCAGATGACCGGTAAGCTTGAAGCGGTATCTGAGAGTCTTGCGCAGTACGATGCCATGATAGATACGTTTATTGATGGGAATAAGGCATTATCACAGGGGTCCAAAGAAACGGGCGAAGCACTCAAAGACGGGCAGGATAAGCTTGCAAAGGGCACAGACAGGCTTGATGAGAGCAAAAATGATCTGCAGTCCACCAGACAATCCTTCGACAGCTTTAGTGCAGATATCACATCGGCATTAGCAAAGGTGAAGAACTCGATTGATGATATATCAAAGCAGATTTCAGATGCAAATCTGTCACAGGATGTAAATACTATTCAAAGTGATGTGCAAAATATTAAACAGTCAGCGGATGCTTTGAAAGGTAATATTGACACTCTTGAGGACAAAATAAACAAAATAAAGCCGGATATGGACGATACCCATGTCGGCACACTTATTTCCAATATAGAGCTTGTCAAGGAACAGACAAAGAGCATGATAGAAAGCACACAGTCTGTGGATTTATCGGGGAAGACACAGAATTCTGCAGAAACACTTAAGAGCGTAATGTCGGCTCTTTCATCGACCGCGTCAGCAGTGAATGATACATATACCTCACAGATAGTGCCACAGGTGGACGGCATGATAAGCAGTATGTCGTCTGTTCTTGATTCAATGCAGACCACACTTGGCAATCTAAGTCAGACATCAGGCTCCATGGCGCAGGTGTTTGACGGAGTGGACAGTACGCTTGATACACTCAATATGAGCATGACACAGCTTAAGGGAGTCATAGAATCAGCATCTGACAAGATAAATACGACACTCGACAAGCTTGAAGCAGCCTCTGAGGATGAAAAAGCTGATATCATAGTGAATCTGCTTTCGGGAAATCCTGAAAAGCTTGGCAGCTTCTTTTCAGAGCCGGTGCAGGTATCAGATAATTATATCTACGAGATAGCCAATTATGGCTCCGGAGTAGCACCTTTTTACACCACACTTGCCATATGGGTGGGCATGACTATACTTGTTTCACTGGTAAAGGTTCATGCGGATGCCAAGGGGCTTGGGAAACTAAAGCCTTCACAGCTTTATTTTGGCAGATATCTGACATTCTTTTTACTGTCACAGGTACAGACTTTTATCATTGTGCTAGGTGATTTATATCTGCTTAAAATACAGTGTGTGCATCCGGTTTCATTTATTGTGACAGGCGCAGTGACAAGCCTTACATTTTCATTGCTCATATATTCTTTGACTATATCCTTTGGTGATATAGGAAAGGCACTGGCGGTGGTTGTTATGGTGCTTCAGATTGCAGGAAGCGGCGGCACATATCCGATAGAGGCGCTGCCGTCATTTTTCAGGGCAGTGTATATTTTCTTCCCATTCCCATATGCGATAAATGCGATGAGGGAGTGTATAGGAGGTATGTACGAAAACACACTCGGCAAATGTTATATCACGCTTTTACTTTTTGGCGCAGCCTCTTTGGTGATAGGACTTGTGATACGAAAGCCGTTTATCAGACTCAATCATTTTATAGAGAAGCGTATGGAAGATACTGAGATGCTATAGTTAAATGTACAATTAATAAATTGATAATTGGCATATTAATATGATACTTCTGATGTGCCGTAAGCTATAAAGCGGGAAGGAAAGTATGCAGGATACAGGTAGAAACAGTAATAAAGATTCCAATATGGATAATGATATGAATAATAATGCAAATAATAATGTGAATGAGCAGCCGCCATTCGATGATAAGAGACTGCGCGAGATGTACGATAAGCTGGTCGGATATGAAAAGACCATCCATGAGCAGAATCAAAAACGGATAAAAATAGGATTAAGGTGCATATACATCATTCCGCTCTTTTTTCTTGTTCTGCTGATGATTGTGCCGGACAGTTCAAAAATCATTTTTCTTGTGCTGTGGATAGTGAGTCTGTTTGCTATCGCAGTGTATTTAATCGGAGTCGAGTATGTGGACTATAAGCTGCAGGAGAAGATGAATGAGATAAGCGGCGGTGATGCACAGAACATGAGCGTGAGTCCTGTCGTGCAGATGGATGACAAGGTGCAGGAAATAGCCGAAAGAGTGGAGCAGAGATTTGATATGATACAGCAAAGTACAGGGGAGGATGCCAAGCAATGAAAAAAATATTTCAAATATATCTGGCTGACCTGAAACGCATATCCACAAATGTGGTTGCCATAGTCATTATTATGGGCCTTTGTATCATCCCGGCTTTGTATGCATGGTTTAATATTATGTCCAACTGGGATCCTTACGGAGAGGAAGCTACATCACAGATGCACATAGCAGTATATTCTGAGGATGAGGGCATGAGCATCGGTGATTTAAAGCTTTGCATGGGAGACAGTGTCATAAAGGGACTTAAGGAAAATGACGTAATCGGATGGATTTTCGCAGATAGCAGTAAAGAGGCGCTGGAGGATGTTTACAGCGGAAGGTGCTATGCTGCCTTTATAGTGCCAAAGGATTTTTCTGCTGATATGCTTAGCTTCTTAAGCGGCGAGCCGGTCAATCCGCAGATAGAGTACTATGAAAACAGCAAGAAAAATGCCATAGCCACTAAGATAACCTCAAAGGTCAAGACCACGGTGCAGCAGTCTGTAAACACTTCAATGGTAAGCACGATTACAGAGATAGCGTCAAAGTCCGGAGAGCTCATAGTGGGAGACGGCAAATCAGGCGACAACCTGGCCGGGACAGTTGTTGACAAGCTAAAGGATATGGATACGACTCTTTCCACATATGCAGGTATGCTCGATACCTTTGCCATGCTCACGGATTCAGCAGACAGTCTGATAGGCTCGACACAGTCACTGCTTCCGAGTGTGCAGGGGCTTATTGACGGCGGACAGTCATCGGTAAGCGGCATGCAGTCGTCTGCGCTCTCGGGGGCGCAGACAGCACAGACCATCACACAGATGGTTGACATAAGCTTATCAAACATAAACAGCCAGCTCGATGTGCTGGAAAATGCCATACAGCTCTTAAATGCATCGGGAGTAGCTGATGCCGATACTGCGGACATATCTGTTTCCGTGGCCGGCTTTGATACGGTAGAACAGCTTACAGAGAATACGCTTTCCGCTATTGAGGGCTTAAAGGGAGTGGATAGTTCGCAGATAGAGGCTGTCAGGAAAAATATCCAAAGCATTAAAACGCAGATAAAAGACCTTAAGTCTGATACTGAATTGACGGCAGATAAGCTAAAGCTTCTTAAGGAGTCGATAAAAGCGGATGTGTCAGGTGCCAAGTCTGCAATAGATACACTTAAAAATACGTTTGACCACAGCGTGTCACCTAATCTCACAGGAGCGGTATATGATATAGAATATGCGCTTATTGAGACACAGTCCATGCTTGGTTCTCTGGACAACAGCTTCCCTGATATACAAAAAGCACTCGATGATTATTCGGCAGTTCTTAAATCAGGAAATGCAGATATTGTAAATACCAGACAGTATGTACAGCAGATCAGAGATGGTTTGCAGAATGTTATATCAGGATTTGACAATTTATCAAACGATGAGCAGTTTAATGAGATTGTAAAGCTGCTTCGGACAGATCCGACACTCATTGCGCAGTTTGTGACATCACCGCTGTCTATGGATGAGCAGAAGCTATATGAGATATCCACATACGGCTCAGCCATGGCACCGTTTTACACAGTGCTGGCTCTGTGGGTGGGAGGTCTGATAACTGTTGCAATTGTGAAAACAAAGGTAAAGGACACTGACGATATAAAATCACTTGGCAAAGTAAACAGCGTACATAAGTTTTTTGGCAGATATATCACATTTTTTGTGATAGGCCAGCTTCAGACACTTGTGACAGTGCTCGGTGATTTGTTCTTTGTCGGAATACAGTGCAGGCATCCGTTCCTTTTCTGGTGTGCAAGCGCACTGACAAGCCTTGTATTCACGCTCCTTATGTACTCGCTCACAGCAGCCTTGGGCAATGTGGGACAGGCTGTAGCAGTAGTTATTATGGTAATTCAGGTGGCAGGCGCAGGTGGCACATTCCCGGTTGAGGTGCTGCCACAGGTGTACAGAGCACTGTATAAGTTCATGCCGTTTAACTATGCCATGAATGCCCTAAGAGAGTGCGTGGGAGGCATGTACCGCTTTGATTATTGCAAGGATCTTGCTATTCTTCTTATATTTATAGCAATATCGCTTGTGATCGGACTGCTGCTTGGGCGTCCGTTTGGAAAGCTTAATACCGCTATTGAAAAAAGTAAGAAAAAGTCAGGCCTTATCTTATAATAGTAAAAAAAGCTATATAGAAACTTAAGTTATGGTTATTATAAAAAAATAGTACTAGACATTTTTTTTCTATTGTACTAGAATGAGCATAAATGATAGTAGACCCGATATATGATAACGCTAGGTTATATCGGATCCGTAAAGAAACGGAGGATATAAAGATGGAAAAGAAGGATATCGATTGGTCAAACCTTAGTTTTGGCTACCAGGAAACAGATTACAGCTATGTTTCTAATTATAAAGATGGAAAGTGGGACGATGGACAGCTCACAAAGGATCATACAGTGACACTTAATGAGTGTGCGGGAGTATTCCAGTATGCACAGACATGCTTCGAGGGACTTAAGGCATACACAACAGAGGATGGCAGAATTGTCTGCTTCAGACCTGACTTAAACGCACAGCGTCTTAAGGATTCATGTGAGAGACTTGAGATGCCTGTATTCCCGGAGGATAGATTTGTAAAGGCAGTTGAGGAAGTAGTAAAGGCAAATGCTGCATGGGTTCCACCATACGGCTCAGGTGCTACACTCTATATCAGACCATATATTATGGGAACAAACGCAGTAATCGGTGTAAAGCCTGCTGATGAGTATCAGTTCAGAATCCTTGTAACACCTGTAGGACCATACTTCAAGGGCGGCGCAAAGCCGATCACAATCCGTGTATCAGACTTTGATAGAGCAGCACCTCACGGAACAGGACATATCAAGGCCGGACTCAACTATGCAATGAGTCTTCATGCTATTGTAGATGCACATGCACAGGGCTTTGCAGAGAATATGTACCTCGATCCTGCAACACGTACAAAGGTAGAGGAGACAGGTGGAGCAAACTTCATCTTTATCACAAAGGATGGCACATTTGTTACACCTAAATCAGACAGCATCCTGCCATCAATCACACGCCGTTCACTGATGGTAGTTGCAGAGAAGTACTTAGGACTCAAGGTAGAGCACAGAGAGGTACTCTTTGATGAGGTAAAGGATTTTGCTGAGTGTGGACTCTGTGGAACAGCAGCAGTAATCTCACCGGTAGGAAAGATTGTAGACCACGGCAAGGAAATCTGCTTCCCAAGCGGTATGGATGAGATGGGACCTGTCACAAAGAAGCTTCGTGACACACTTACAGGCATTCAGATGGGCCATATTGATGGACCGGATGGATGGGTTCATGAGATTAAATGTGATTAATTAAGCGTGATTAATAAGAATATGCATTTATAATAAGGCACCGGGTATTATGTTATGTCATAATATCTGGTGCTTTTGTATTATTTTACATATTATTTTATGTGGCATAATAATAAGATTTGTGCTAAAATATTTTTAAATATATGCAAATGTTTATAAAAGCTTGGAATAGTTATATAAAAGCACACAAAAGAGATGACCGGGGATAATTAAATGGACGAGTATGAAAAGATAAGACAGAGAAAGCGCGAAGAATATAGAAAGAGACACCGCGCCCAGGTTAGAAGAAAGCAGCTTATTGGCAATGGCATTGTTATAGGCGTGATAATACTTATAATTGCAACGATAATCATAGTGGGAGCTTTAAGGGGTAAAAAGGCAAAGCAGGAAGAGGTAAAGGCAGAGGTGACGACTACTCTCTACAATCCGATACAGCCAAAGCTTGATGTACAGCTGCTGACACCCAATCCGTATTCCAGACCACAGAAGGCTCTTGAGAAGGTAAACGGCATAGTCGTACATTATACGGCTAATCCGGGTACGTCAGCCAGACAGAATAGAGACTATTTCAATGGTCTGGCAGAGACCAAAAAGACCAAAGCAAGCTCACACTTTGTTATAGGATTAGAGGGTGAGATAGTGCAGTGCATACCTTGCAATGAGATATCGTATGCATCTAATAACAGAAACAGTGACACAATATCGATAGAGTGCTGTATAGAGGATGAGACAGGAAAGTTCAACGACAGCACATACCAGTCGCTCATAGAGCTCACCACATGGCTTATGGGGCGGTATGATCTGAGTGCTGATGATGTAATAAGGCACTACGATGTGACAGGCAAGAAGTGTCCGCTATACTTCGTGGAGCATGAGGATGCGTGGGAGCAGTTTCACAAGGATCTGGATACATACATCGAAGAAAATGGTGTGCCAAAGGAAGAGGCAAGCCAAAACTGACAATATACAATAAATTAAAGGATGATTTAAAAAATGAAGGAAATTATCGGAAATCTGTTAAAAAAAGAGAATGTACGTCAGAATCTGAGCAGCCTCAGACAGGAGATTAAAGATGAAAATGCATTAGCAGAGGCTCTAAAGTTGCTTGCAGGAGAAGATGAGCTGCTTGTGTCGTTTATGGGAGCAGACGATGCAAAAATCAGAAAGAACGCAGCGCTTCTGATAGGAGATCTTCATATGTCACAGCTTTCTGATGAGATTTTTAAAGCATACGAGGCTGAACAGATGCGCTTTGTAAAGGGCTCATATCTGGCGGCGCTGTCACAGCTGGACTGTAAAGAGCTTTTGCCACAGCTTATGGAGCGTGCAAAAGAGCTTGAGCATATGACGGTCACAGCTGAAAATAGGAAGCATATTGAGGAAGAATTAAACGAGATAAATAAAATCCTGATTAAATATAATGGGATAAAGCACCATACACCTGTGCTCGAGGGAGTGAAGGCTGAGCTGCTTCTGATGACAAACCGCCTTCACAGAGAGGTGGTACGACGTCAGATACCGGTTAAGGATACAAAGCTGCATCCGCTTGGAGTGCTTGTAAAGACTGACAATATACCTCTTATCATGCAGGTGCGCACATTCAGAAAAATGTACTTTACCATACATGCAGCATCGCTTCTGCCAAAGGATGCACAGGAAGCAGCCGCACTTCTTGCAGAGTCAGATATGTATGATATATTAAGACGCATGCACCGTGAGGGTGGTCCGTTTTACTATCGTATTGAGAGCACGGCAGATGCGGCGTACCAGAGCAGGCTTGCGAAAGCTATCGATATGCATTTTGCGGGCAGGATGATCAATTCACCAAATGATTACGACGTGGTGATTAAGCTCATACCGACAAAAAATGACAATTTTTTTGTCTGCATGAGATTATGTTCCATACAGGATAATAGATTTGCGTACAGAAAGAATGTGCTTCCTACGTCGATGCATCCATCACAAGCGGCACTTATTGTTTCACTTGCAAAGCCGTATCTTAAGGAAACGGCACAGATCATGGATCCGTTCTGCGGAGTTGGTACACTGCTTATAGAGCGCGCACATTTAGTCCCGGCACGCGAGATATATGCTACAGATACCTATGGAGATGCAATCACTATGGGCAGAGAGAATGCTGCGTTTGCCAAAACAAGAATTAATTTTATACACAGGGATTTCTTTGATTTCAGACATGACTACAAATTTGATGAGCTGATTACGGATATGCCGGTTCGTAACCGACAGACCAAGGCGGAGATGGAGCTTTTTTACGAGAGGTTTTTCGACAAGGCCGCAGAGCATCTGGTATCCGGCGGAATCATAGTCATGTATTCAAATGAGATTGGGTTTGTGAAGAAACAAATCAGGTTGCGTGTCGAATACCGTCTGCTTCAGGAGACATGTATTCTCGATAAGAATGACTTTTATTTGTTTGTTATCAGATATGAGGATTGATTTGCGTGAGTTTTTAGGAGGAAAATATGTCAGATTCCAAGCTTTTTCAAAAAATACAGGATTATTTCTGCATGGTCAACGGAATATATTTGTCGTGTCTGACAAAAAAGGATGGAGTCATGACAGAGGTGTGTCAATGTAACGATAAATGGAAGAGTATGCTTACCTTTATTGGTGAGGAGAAATACGAAAACCTTCTTTTGAGACTGCCGGACTGCAGGGTTGAGAATCTCATAGATGAACCTCTGGATAAGGACTATATCAGGCTGTATGGTCTGATTGTAAGAGTGGACAATACCAACGATATATATTGGGTTATAGCTGCGGCAATTGATGAGCAGATGTCTAATGATGAGAGAAACATGCTTCCTGATGGCATAATTATTACCAGTGAAGCACGTTTTAACAGAACAATTGAGTTCCTGGAGACTATGACCAGACAGCTTTTGATCACAATGAGAGATGAGGATGCTGCGAATGAGGCACTTTCGCTTATCAGGAAGTCAGATGAGGAAATCAAGAAACAGTTTCATATGCTTGAGGCTATCAATTCTGTTATAAAACTGCTTGAGATGGATGGAAGCTTTACTGATATGGCTCAAAAAGCACTGGAGAATGCAGTTACTACCATAAAGCTTACCGGTGCTTTTATCATCCGCAAAAACGTGGACGGCATGCATTTGGATGTGATTGTAAGCTATGGCAGAAAGCCGTTTGATACAATATCAATTACCGAGGTGCCTTTTTTTACCGGAAAGCCTTACATTATATCATCAGACTCTGTGATGCCGGAGAAATTCCGCCTTTTCATGGAGAAGCAGGCTATGAGGGCAGCCATATTCCAGCCTGTAAATATAGATAACAGGACTCAGATGTATGTGTGCTTTTTTGATGAGAAGGATGACAGAAGCTGGGAAAAATATGATGTGAAGTTTTTAAATGATACGAAGCGCGTCATTCAAAGTATTCTCACAAAAAAGATAACAACCAACTCGCTTGCAGGCTCCTATGCTTCGCTCGAAGCGATACTGGAAAACTCCGGCTGCGGTATATACGTGGCTGATATGTCTAAGTCAGAGATACTTTACATGAATAATTACTGTAAGCAGCTGCTTTCAAATATTATCGAACAGGACAAGCTGGAAAAATATATTTTTTCCCATACTGCAGAGAGCCGGAGCTTTACAGAGGTCTACGTGACGGAGGAGGATAAGTGGTTTGATATTCATCGCACAGGCATAGTGTGGGTGGATGGCCGCAATGTGCAGCTCGTTACACTGTATGACATCACACAGAAAAAGCGTTATCAGCAGCGCATTGAGAACCAGGCCAATAATGATTTCCTGACAGGGCTATATAACAGGATGAGATGTGAGCAGGATCTGGCTAAGTTTATAGAGGATTCAGTGAAAAACGACACCAGAGGTGCGATGATTTATATAGATCTGGATGATTTCAAGCATATAAATGACGGACTTGGCCATCAGTACGGAGATGTGCTTTTAAAAGCTATATCGCACAGCCTGACACAGGTGAAGGAAATTGAGAACCACTGCTACAGGATGGGTGGCGATGAGTTTATCGTCATAGTGACAGGCAGCTCTGTTGACAGGCTGGAGAGTATCATTAATGATATACAGCAGATATTTGTCAGACCGTGGTTCTTGAAGGGAGAGGACTATTACTGTACAATAAGTGCCGGAGTGGCATTTTTTCCGACAGATGCAAGCACTGTGGAGGATGTCATAAGAAGAGCTGATATAGCTCTTTTCAATGCTAAGAAAGAAGGAAAAAACCGTATAGAGTTCTACAACGAGGGTATTGATGGCACAAGCACAAAGCGTCTTGACCTGGAAAAGCACATGAGAAAAGCCACAATGAATGAGTGCGATGAGTTCTCCGTGTACTTTCAGCCGATTATAAATGTGAAGGGGGAGGATGTCTGTGCAGGTGCAGAGGCTCTTGTCAGATGGAATTCAGCAACCATGGGCTTTATAAATCCGGTTGACTTTATACCGCTTGCTGAGTATCTTGGGCTTATAAACCCAATCGGGGAGCATGTATTAAGAGAGGCAGCGAAGCACTGCAGGTACTGGAATGACATGGGACATCCTGACTACAAGGTCAACGTAAATCTGTCTGTGGTGCAGCTGCTGCAGAATGACATAGTCAAGAAAATCAAAGGCATAATTGACGAGGTGGGCATAGAACCAGGAAATCTGTGTCTTGAGGTGACAGAGAGTCTGGCAATCAATGACATGGTGCGCATGAAGCGGATACTCAGTGAGATAAAAGCGCTTGGTGTTAAGGTTGCACTGGATGATTTTGGTACAGGATATTCATCACTCAACCATATCAGGGAGATGCCTCTTGATATCATTAAAATAGATAAATGCTTCATTGAACATCTTGGGGAGGATGATTTTTCTGATGCATTTGTCAAGATGGTTACAGAGCTTGCCAACACAATAGGAGTACATGTCTGCGTGGAGGGAGTTGAGACTGACAGGCAATATGCTATAATTAAGAAGATGGGAATATATTACATACAAGGGTATTTCTTCGATAAGCCAATGTGCATAGAAAGCTTTGAGGAGAAATATATCTGACGAAGAAGGTGTAACATGCACGAAGAAGATATAGAAAAAAGCACATGCTGCTATACAATGAAGCAGGTAGAAGAAAAAATGGATGACTATGGCCAGATTTTTGACATAGTTCGTCTGATAGATGAAGAGCGCATATCGCGTATGGAGAATAATTGTGACAATCAGGATTCTATTGACCCATGCCCATGCTATTCATTTTGGAAGAAAAATAAACAGTGCTCAAACTGTATCACGGCCAAGACCATCAAGGATAAAAGGCAGCGTGTCAAGATAGAGTTTTCGGGCACTGATTCGTACCAGGTCATATCAAGGTACTACAATATAGAAGGCAAGAACTACGTGATGGAGCTTGTTAACCGTATGGATGGCAATACGCTGATGGACGAAGAGGTTCGCAAAAAGCTTGAATCCAAGATAGTAAGCTACAAGGAAAAGCTATACAGTGATGCGCTGACCGGTGTTTACAACAGGCGCTTCTATGAGGAAAATGTCAAAAACAGCAAGATAAATGCCGGTATAGCCATGCTCGATGTCGATGATTTTAAGCTGTACAACGATTCACTGGGGCACATAGCCGGTGATATGGCGCTGTGTGCTTGTGCTGATACGATAAAGGGCTGTATCAGAAAGAGCGATCTGGCAATCCGTTATGGTGGTGATGAGTTCCTTATTATCATATACGATGTAACAGAGGATGAGTTCCGCAAAAAGCTGATGGATATACAGGATGCGGTAAACAAGACAGTCATTCCCGAGTATTCAAAGATACAGCTGCAGGTCAGCATAGGTGGGGTGATTTGTACAGATGAGACGGTGGCGGATGCAGTGCTGCGTGCGGATTCGCTTATGTATATAGCGAAAAACAGAAAGAATATTGTGATAATTGAAAATGATGAGGATGTCACAAAGGAGGAGCTTGACGAGATAAAACAGCAGGTGCTCATAGTGGATGATGCCATATTAAACCGTGAGCTTTTATCTGAAATGCTCGGAAACGACTTTAGAATACTCGAGGCATCAAATGGTGCCGAGTGTGTAGAAAAGCTCAAGGAGTATGGTACCGGAATATCAATTGTGCTTCTTGATATGATGATGCCTGTCATGGATGGGTACGAGGTGCTTGACTACATGAACAAGAACCACTGGATTGATGATATTCCTGTTATCATGATATCGGGAGAAGATTCCGAGAGCTATGTGAGAAAGGCCTATGAGATGGGCGTGTCAGATTACATAAGCAGGCCTTTTGATGTGAAGGTGGTTTATCAGCGTGTGATTAATACAATAAAGCTCTATGCCAAGCAGCGCAGGCTGATTCGTATGGTGACCGACCAGATATACAGACGTGAGAACAATAATAAAATCCTGATTTCAATTTTAAGCCACATAGTCGAGTTTAGAAATGGTGAGAGTGGAAGTCATGTTATTCATATTAATAAGCTTACGGATATGCTGCTCAAGGAGTTGGTCGGCTTAACTGACAGGTATGACATAACAGGTGATGATATAGAGCTGATAGCAACAGCTTCGGCGCTTCACGATATCGGCAAAATTGGTATAGACGATGCCATTTTAAATAAGCCGGGCAGGCTCACAGATGAAGAGTTTGAGGTGATGAAGACTCATGCTGTGATTGGCGCAAGGATGCTGGATGACCTGGATGCCTACAAGGGGGAAAAGCTGCTCAAAACAGCCTGGCAGATATGCCGCTGGCATCATGAGAGATATGATGGTAACGGATATCCGGATGGCCTGAAGGGAGACGATATACCAATCTCGGCACAGGTGGTATCTGTAGCCGATGTATATGATGCTCTGACAAGCGATCGCGTGTACAAGAGAGCGTTTTCACATGAAAAGGCAATGCAGATGATTCTGGATGGAGAGTGCGGACAGTTCAATCCTGTTCTCCTACAGTGTCTGGTCAATATACAGGACCGGATAAAGGCGGGGCTGGACTAGCTTAAATGTATAATAAATGAAAAATATATGTAAAAATAGAAATTAAGTGTTGACATAATTGGTTTGATTTGATATTATATCAAAGTCGCGTGAGACAAGCGACAGAAAATCAAATATATGCGGAAGTGTCGGAACTGGCAGACGAGCAAGACTAAGGATCTTGTGATTATTGCAATCGTGTGGGTTCAAGTCCCATCTTCCGCATTGAACAATAAGACAGGGACCAAGCGAAGCGTTTGGTCCCTGTCTTATTGTTCAAAGCCGAAGCGAGCCTTGAACCCATGGTTCAAGGTCTCGCCTCCGGCTCGGTCGGCTCGTGGCATGAGGTCCCCCGGACCTCACTCGGTCTCCGCTCCGCTTCGGTCGTTGCAGAACAGACGTCCCCCGGACGTCTTGCAACCCATCTTCCGCATGGCTTCGGTTGTTATGGGACAGGCAGATTATACATATTCAGTTCAAGATTGCATATTAGATCAGAAGGAGAGGACAAGCTTATGAGCCAGAAAAAATACAGTTTATTATACCCGGATACAAATGCACAATACCGGACCCTAAGTAATGTGACTATGCATGATCTGGGAATGGATCAAATCTGCAGAAAGCTGTCAGCAAAGGATCATGAGCAGAACTATATCCAAAACGTGATGGCGCGTATGTATGCAGATCCGGCGGTGACACAGTATCGCTGTGATATTTTCGAGGATGTTTTCAGGCAGAAGAAAATGTGTGATGACCTTATGGAAATACTCGGGCGTATCAGCTTTCTGAGAGATTACGGTAGCTTTAACCGGGAATATGATGAGAGTGCCTGCATCTGGGATCTTTTGCATCGGCTGGACGAGCTTAATGATTATATCAAGTGTGTGGATGCGCTTCATACATGTCTGGCAGCTTCGGACATTCATTCCGCAGGTTTTCTGGGTTTAAAAGCTTATGTGGAGAAAATCTATGCGGACAACGGATTTGCGGAACTGAAAAAAGATATCTCAGAACTGAAAATGGACACTTCACAGCTTAAGAGCATTACGGTAGGTATTAACTTGAATGACCGCTTTGAAGCGGACGGAATCGGTCTGATATCTGTAAACAGCAAATATTTTACCAAGTCCGGAATCCTGGGTAATTTTTATGACCATATTGCGTCAAAGGATCGGATTAATGAGGATACCATATGGAAAAAGAATTTCAAATTTCAGCCGTTTGATGTGAATGCAGACGCGGTGATTAGCACTCCTATGCAGAAGGTGATGGATACAGCTGTTATGCGGTCGGAAAGCCGGGGTGGCATTGTGAAGCTTCCCGAGGGAGATCAGGCAAAGGATGTGACTCGTTATACAGACCGAATCGTCAACCATATGATTTCCCATATGGTGAAAAGAGTCAGGGAAGTACTGAACAAATATGTATCCATTACCATTACCGACATGACAGACTTGATTCCGGAGCTGCTCTACTATATCAAATGGGCGGAGTACATACAAAAACTGCAGGAACAGGGCTTTACCTTTGCTAAAGCTTCTGTATATAAAGAGGGAGAAAATGAATCTGATTCATATATGATGCAGGCACGTGGAATTTACAATTTAAAGCTTGCTGTTTTTGAGACAGAGGAGTCCGGGAAGATTGTACCGAATGACATGGATTTTGACCGGGATCGGAGAGTGTATATCTTAACAGGTGCCAACCGAGGTGGAAAGACGACAATTACACAGGCTGTTGGGCAGTTGTTTGTGTTGGCGCAGGGTGGCATATATATTCCGGGAAAAGCATTTACATTTTCCCCTGTTACCGGTATTTACACTCATTTCCCGGCAGATGAGGACAAGACATTGGATTTAGGAAGGCTTGGGGAAGAATGTAAGCGTTTTAAGGCAATCTATGAGGAGGCTGACAGCAGGAGTCTGCTTTTGATGAATGAATCCTTTTCTACCACTTCGTTTGAAGAGGGCTACTACATTGCCAAGGACAGTGTCAGGGCAATTTTACATAAGGGAATGCGGACCATTTATAATACACATATGCATAAGCTGGCATTTGATGTGGATGAAATGAATGAAGAACAGGAGAAGGCAGAGCACACAGAGGGAAAAGCGTTTTCCATGATCGTGCACGTGAAGGGTACAGAGCGCTCCTATCAGATTGAAGTGGCGCCTCCGGAGGGAAAATCCTATGCAAGCGAGATTGCGCAGAAGTACGGGGTTACTTATGAGATGCTGGTGAAATAACTCGCTTTCTCGTTTTCAGATACATCATACATCAAAGACACAGCACAAGCTGTAGCACTGATGAAAAAGGAAACTACAACACCATAATGAAGTGCAAACATAATCAGTGGATTTAAGATTTTTGCCGTCAACCTTAATTTTAAGAAAAAAATCACATCCAAGAGAAAATAAAAATGTAAGAGGATATAAACCAGTTTTGGAAACTGTTTTCAATGTTGATTTTTGATTGTGAGATGAAAACATTATTATAAAGAGGGGGGATTCTGATCGGAGATGTAGCATTTCAAACAAGCTCAGATTTAGAAAAATGTCATAAGGAAAACAAGGATGGATTGGATGAGGATGAAATCTACTTTGTGGTAAATGAGTTAAAGAAAGCATTTCCTAAATTGGAATTTTATTAATACGAAAAATGTTCAAGGAATTCCTTTACAAGAAGAATAAAAAAGCATATAATTCTTTTATAAATTATTTGATAAAAGAGGATAAGAAAACGGAAAATAAAGATAAAAGAAATATAGCAAGAAAAAAAATAATTAATTATGTGTTGAATAATCCTGTTACGTCCAAGGCGGAACTCGCAAAAGAATTGAACTTGAGTATGCCGACTGTGTTAGCAAATGTGAATGACTTGCTAGAAAAAATGGTGTTAGAAGAAACCGGTGAATATGCTTCGACCGGTGGACGGAAGGCAAAAAGTATAGGGATTAATAAGTCATACTGTCATGCAATGGGGATTTTGATTACAGCGAATCATATAGAAATGGTATTAGTAAATCTTGGAGATGAGATTATAAAAAAAGACCGCATCCGTTTAAAATTTACGGCAGAATTATCCTATTGTACAGAGGTGGCACAAAAGGTCAAA